>Ga0114900_1000003_pt1 | contig 281268 bp, 265 predicted proteins | sample MalvireepMed_231_FD_89685 | JGI IMG/M metagenome (GOLD analysis project Ga0114900, IMG submission 89685) | Marine viral communities from the Global Malaspina Expedition - Malaspina viral metaG DeepMed_231 | ecosystem: Environmental > Aquatic > Marine > Oceanic | place: Mediterranean Sea...
GCTACTTTTTTGTTCCAGGTTGCCTTGTTTACAGAAAACGCTTCGCTATAATCGTTGCTAGACATTGTATCCACGTGCTAATAAGAACTTCCACTGTGGATGTCGCTTTAGGTAAGCAGCAACAAAGGGACATAACGGCGCCAATAAATCTCCATCTGTCTTTAGTTTCTCCAATGTCTGGCGCATCAATTCTGCTCCTATCCCCTGGCCTTCTAATACAGGAGGCACCTCTGTATGGTTAAGAAACACGGCATCCTTGGCCCGGATATAATCGATAAAGACCATATTTTTGGCCACCTCGGCTTCGAAACGCCGTTTATCCGGGTTATCTGCTACGGTAAAATCCATTATAAGTTTTTATGCGCACCATCGCAAAACGGCATGTTGGCGCTTTTGGTGCAGCGACAGAAAGATGCTCTAGGGCCTTTGGTTTCTGTAGACCCATCTTCGTGGACCACGGTCATAGCCCCATGGATTACAATTGGGCCATTGGGCTTCATCTGCACCTCCACAGTAGCCTCTGGCTCGGCTTTGGCTTGTTCGCCATTTTTATAGTAGCTAAGCGCCCCACTGGGGCATTTATCGATGGCAGCCATGATGTTTTCTGTACTATCATGCTCCATTTGGATCCAAGGTTTTTCTTTGGGTTTAAAGACAGATGGCGATCCTTTTACACATTCTCCGGCGTGGAAGCAAACCCCGGGCTTCCATACCACGGTGATTTCTTCGTTTGAATATTCTTTTTTCATTTCCATCTATTAAAAATACAAAAATTATGTACGGTCTACCACTTTGCGTATTTTTACTGAAAACTACCCCATGAGACCTATAATTCTATCGATTTTATTGAGTATAAGTTTACTGTCGTGTAAGCAAAATCAAGCCCCAGCATTGCAGGAAGCGACCGAAGAACCGATAGAATCAAGCGTAGCCGAGTCTATTGCCAAAGCTTATGGAGTCGATCGCTGGGAAGCGGTAGAAAGTTTAGCTTTCACATTTAATGTGGAATATGATGGCGGCGGGTTCGACCGCAGCTTTGAATGGTACCCCAAAGAAGATCGGGTAGTTTATACCAGCGCCACAGATACAGTAGACTATATCCGTTCGCAGGTCGATAGCCTATCCTTAGGAGCCGATAAACGATTTGTCAATGACAAATATTGGCTTTTAACCCCCTTCCAATTGGTATGGGACGAGGGCTTAACTTTTCAAGAGGTCGACCAAGAGGCCGCTCCTATTTCTGGGGAAATGATGAACAAATTGAGCTACTCTTATGGTGATGTAGGAGGCTACACCCCTGGCGATGCGTACGATTTATATTATACCGACGACTATACGGTCCATGAGTGGGTCTACCGCAAAGGCGGGCAAGAGGCCCCTTCCAGAATTTATACCTGGGAGGACCATAAAGAAGTAAATGGGATTAAGTATGCGAGCATGCATAAGGATACCACCCCCGCCTTTAAATTGTTTTTTACAAACGTAAAAGTAAACTAAGATGGAAGCAGCATTATTTACTTTGGCAGGTACACTGGTAGGCGGTGGCATTACTTATTTATTGCAGCGGCAACGTTTCCGACAAGAACTAAAAATTTTAAAAGAAACCCATAAGACAGAATTTATTGCAGAAAGTACGGTCAAACATTTTTTAAACCATAAGTCTTATACAGATCGCTCTTTCGATACTCTAAAAAAGCATCTCGGGGGTTTTACAGATGACGAACTGCGGAAGATATTAGTAAGAGCGGGTGCCATCCGTACTTATAGAGAAGATGGATCCGAATGGTGGCGACTGTTATCGCGCATGGAAGAATTTATAGAAAACAAACAAAAAGACAAATAGCATTGAACAGCTTCGAAAACAGTCTGAGTTATGCGCAGCAATGCGATAGAGAAGATCCCCTAGCTTCTTTTCGGGAAGCATTTCATCTGCCAAAGGACGATCGTGGAAATCCGCAGATTTACCTGTGCGGGAACTCTCTAGGGCTTCAGCCTAAACAAACCAAAGAATTTATCGAGCAGGAATTGCAAGACTGGGCCACTCTTGGTGTAGAGGGACATACAGAGGCCAGGAAGCCTTGGATGCCTTATCATGAGTTCTTAACTCCGCGTATGGCGCGCTTGGTGGGCGCCAAAGAGAGCGAAGTGGTGATTATGAATGGGCTTACCGCCAACCTACACCTGATGATGATTTCCTTTTATCGCCCCACGGCCGATCGATACAAAATCATTATAGAAAAAGATGCCTTCCCCAGCGATAAATACGCGGTTCAAAGCCAGATTAAACACCATGGATTTGACCCAGACGATGGCCTGTTGTTTTGGTCACCCCCAGAAGGCGAAGAACTTTGCCGGATGCAAGACCTAGAGCTTTTGATGGCCGAACAAGGCGAACAAGTGGCCTTGATTATGCTAGGCAACACCAACTATTACAGCGGGCAGTTTTATCCCATCGAGGCCATTACCCAATTAGGGCACATGCATGGCGCTTTAGTTGGCTTCGACCTGGCCCATGGCGTTGGGAATATACAACCGAATTTACATGATAATGGCCCAGACTTTGCGGTTTGGTGCACCTATAAATACCTCAATAGCGGTCCCGGCAGTTTGGGAGGCTGTTTTGTACATCAACGGCATCACCAAAACAAGGACATCCACCGTTTTGCAGGCTGGTGGGGACACAACAAAGACACCCGTTTTAACATGCGGCACGACTTCGACCCTATCCCTACAGTAGAAAGTTGGCAACTAAGCAATCCTCCCATCCTATCGATGGCGGCTATCAGAGCCTCGTTGGACTTGTTCGACAAGGCAGGCATGGATCGTTTAAGAGCCAAATCGTTAAAACTAACTGGCTACTTAGAGTATCTTCTGGACGAGTTAAATGACGCCAGAATCAACATCATCACCCCCAGAGATACTAGCCAGAGAGGCTGTCAATTGTCATTGCAGGTTTTAAACGCAGACCGTAGTTTGCATGAGCAACTAACGGCGGCCCATGTAATTTCGGACTGGCGAGAGCCCGATGTGATCCGTGTGGCGCCTGCACCTTTGTACAACAGCTTTGCAGATGTCTATCATTTTGTAGATAGATTGAAGGGCTTGTTGGCCAGATAATTTGATACTTTTAAGCATACTTATTTCATGAGAGATAAAGAACATATACTAATTGTAGGCGCCGGACTTTGCGGTAGCCTATTGGCATTGCGTCTAGGGCAACGAGGTTTCCGTGTTACTCTGATAGAAAAACGTCCAGATTTAAGGACCGTTGAACAAGATTCTGGACGCAGCATCAACCTAGCATTAAGCGATCGAGGCCTTCGTGGCTTGCGGATGGCAGGAGTCGAGGATCAGGCGCTAAGCCTATCGATCCCTATGTATGGAAGAATGATTCATCCAGCAGGCGGTGGATCTTCCTTTTTAAGCCCCTATAGCGGAAAAAGCGAGAACCATATCAACTCCATTTCCAGACCAGGGTTAAACGCATTGCTGCTCGACCAATTGGACGGTTTGGACCAAGTAACCACCGAATTCGATTACAGTTGTACGCATGTAGATTTGGAAAACGCAAAAGCCCATTTTAGAAACAACCGAACCGGAGAACAAGTTACGCGCCATGGAGACATTCTTATCGGGACCGATGGAGCAGGTTCTGCCGTTCGTAAAAGCATGTTTGCACAACGCGATTATCTGTTTTCGTTTTCCCAGCAGTGGCTATCGCATGGGTATAAAGAACTAGAAATCCCTCCTGCAGAAGATGGGGGCTATCGCATGGATAAGGAAGCGCTGCATATTTGGCCTAGAGGCGAAGACATGCTTATCGCCCTACCAAACTTGGATGGCAGCTTTACAGTAACCCTCTTTATCCCCTACCAAAGCGACGATTTTGGGTTTAACACCCTAAAAACTCCATCAGACGTAGAAGCCTATTTTAAGCAGGAATATCCGGATGCTTTGTCCCTCATCCCAGATTTGACACAGCAATTTTTCGATAATCCCACAGGGCCTTTGGGAACCATTAAATGTTACCCCTGGTGTGGTTTTGAAAAAACCCTGCTGATGGGTGATGCGGCCCACGCCATTGTTCCATTTTATGGGCAAGGCATGAATGCCTCTTTTGAGGATGTAGTAGAACTGGATGTCCTACTAGATCGATTCGACGAGGACTGGGCGCAGGTTTTGCCTGCTTACCAAGAAGGCAGAAAGCAAGACACCGACGCCATAGCCGATTTGGCCGTAGACAATTTTGAAGAGATGAAGGCCCATACTGCCAACGCCTTGTTTCAACAAAAACGAAAAATAGAAATACGCTTAGAACAGGCCACCGAGATCGATTACCAATCTAAATACTCCTTGGTAACCTTTAACGAAGAACTATCCTATGCCCAAGCCATGAAGTTGGGACGGATGCAAGACAAAGCCTTACTCAATCTATTGGCCGATGGACGCCTAGCGGGTACCGAGCCCCTCGAAGAGCAAGTCGCATTGATTAAAAAAGCCACACAAAATCTATTACAAGACGACGCAGTCGTTAAAAACTTATAAGTGTTATGAAAAGTAGATTAGTATCCGGAAAAGCGAGCCCCAGAGGGGCCTATCCACACATCAAAAGAGCGGGCGACTACCTGTTTGTAAGCGGGACCTCCTCGCGTTTGGCAGACAATAGCTTTGCTGGTGTTCGCCAGGTAGACGAAATGGGCAGTATGGAACTGGACATCCGGGAACAAACCAAGGCCGTGTTAGAAAACATCAAAGATTATTTGGCAACAGAAGGAGCTACCATGTCAGATGTGGTAGATGTCACTACCTTCTTGGTGAATATGAACGACTTTGCTGGTTACAATGAGGTATATGCACAATACTTCGACAAGGAAACAGGACCGGCCAGAACGACTGTGGCAGTGCACCAACTCCCCCACCCCAATTTGGTGGTAGAGATTAAAGCCATGGCCTATAAACCCTTGTAAGATGTTAGAGGTACTCAATTATATAAATGGACGATACTTGCCCGCAGCTGATGGCGGCTGGATAGAAGATGTAGACCCTTCTAACGGTACTGTCTATGCCCAGATTACACGATCTGGCAAGGAAGATGTAGAAGATGCTTACCAAGCAGCCAAAAAAGCCTTCCCCGCCTGGTCACAAACTTCGCAGGACCAACGGGCGGCCATTATGCTTAAGATCGCAGAAGGAATAGAAGCGCGCTTAGACCAACTGGCAAAAGCAGAAAGCAGAGACAACGGAAAGCCCGTTTCTTTAGCTACAAAAGTAGACATCCCGCGATCTGCTAAGAACTTTCGATTTTTTGCTCATGCCATAACCCAATTTAGTACAGAAGCCCACGAAAGCGTAGGCAACAATTCGATCAATTTTACCCTTAGGCAACCCATTGGAGTGGTAGGCTGTATTTCGCCTTGGAACCTTCCATTGTATTTGTTTAGCTGGAAGATTGCACCAGCCCTAGCTGCCGGTAATACCGTTGTGGCGAAACCAAGCGAAATTACCCCTATGACAGCCTCTATGTTGGGGGAAATCGTGGAAGAAGCTGGTTTGCCAAAGGGCGTACTGAATATCGTACATGGGCTTGGTCCAGAAGTGGGACAGGCATTGGTAGAGCATCCCGGGATTAAGGCCATCTCGTTTACGGGCGGGACCAAAACCGGAGCCATTCTAGCGGCCACGGCTGCCCCAATGTTTAAAAAGCTGAGTTTGGAGTTAGGCGGAAAGAATCCGAACCTGATTTTTGCAGATTGCGATCGAGAAAAAATGCTGCGGACAACACTAAGATCTTCCTTTGCCAATCAGGGGCAGATTTGCCTATGCGGGAGCCGGATCTTTGTAGAGCGCAGCTATTATGACACCTTTAAACAAGAATTTGTAGAAGCCGTTAAAACACTAACAGTAGGACACCCAGCCGACGATGTGGATTTGGGCGCAGTGGTAACCAAGGAGCATCAGGAAAAAATACAGGCTTATATTAAAATAGCCGTAGAAGACGGAGGCACCCTTTTATGCGGGGGACGAGCCGTAAGTGTGAAAGGCCACGAAGGAGGTTTTTATCTCCAACCAACTGTTATAGAAGTACCATCTAACGATTGCCGGATCAACCAAGAAGAAGTATTTGGTCCCGTTGTTACCATTATGCCATTCGACGATGAGCAAGAGGCAATTGCCCTTGCCAACGATGTCCCTTATGGTTTGGCTTCTACTGTTTGGAGCAATGATGTAGACCGTGTGATGCGTGTAGGTAAAAAACTAGAAGCCGGCATTGTATGGGTTAACACCTGGCTTAATCGAGACCTACGGACGCCTTTTGGCGGAGTGAAGGAAAGTGGAGTTGGAAGAGAAGGTGGGCTAGAAGCTTTGCGTTTCTTTACCGAACCCAAAAATATTTGTATTCAATACAACAATTAGCAACGCTATGATGAATTTAGATCTATCTGATAAGAATGCCTTGGTTTGCGGGGCAAGTGCAGGAATAGGAAAGGCAGCTGCGCAAGCGCTCGCTACGATGGGCGCCTCTGTAACCTTGATGGCTAGAAATGCGGAAAAGCTCCAGCAGGTATTAACCGAGTTGGACAATTCCAAAGGCCAACAACACGACTACCTAGTAGCAGACTTTAGCGACCCAGAAGCCTTAAAGGAACGCATTGTAGAGGCCAGCTTACATACGAGCTTCCATATATTGATAAACAATACAGGTGGTCCTAAAGGCGGCCCTATATTTTCGGCTGAAGTAGGCGAATTTACCCAGGCCTTTTCTCAGCATTTGGTCTGCAACCAGATCTTGGTACAGAATGTCGTCCCAGGGATGAAACGAGCAGGCTTTGGCCGCATCATCAATGTGATTTCGACCTCCGTAAAACAACCTATAGATGGCTTAGGGGTGAGTAATACTATCCGGGGTGCTGTCGCCAACTGGAGCAAGACCCTTTCCAACGAATTAGGCCCATTTGGGATTACTGTGAACAATGTGCTGCCAGGCTTTACCGCCACAGATCGTTTGACCGATATCATCGCCAATGCAGCTCGAAAATTTGACAAAACAGAAGCAGAAGCTGCCGAGTTTATGAGACAACTAGTACCTGCTCGTCGCTTTGCAAAACCAGAAGAAGTGGCCAATGCCATCGCCTTCTTGGCTTCGCCAGCAGCTTCTTACATTAACGGTATTAATGTGCCCGTAGATGGCGGTCGAACAAAATCTTTGTAATTTAAGCGTCTAAGCCAAACCCATGAGTCGAAAACTACGCATTAACGGACATTCTCATCTACTTCCCTATCCGGAAGAGATTCCTCAGTTTATGAAGGACAAAGGGATTTTTTGGGTAGATAAGGACCGCAAATATATGCTACAAAAAAACTGGAGCCGTCCAGTTACAGACTCGAGCTTCTTTTTAAGCGAGAAGCTAGAATGGATGGATAAATTCCATATAGACCATGCGGTGGTGCTCAATTTGTCTCAGCTGTATGGCAATGGGCTTCGCTTGGAAGAAATGAAGAAAGCACTGCGCTTTCAGAACGATTACAACGCCAAAGTACAACAAGACAACCCTAGCAAATTTACCACCGGTTTTGTAGTGCATCCAGGCTTCGTAAACGGTGCGCTATGGGAAATCGAGCGTTGTGTAGAAGAATTGGGAATGCAATTGCTTTGCCTGCCCACCCACTATATGGATACCATCGGTACCTGGCGTTGCATCTTTGACGAAGAGAACGAACCCATCTTCGAGCTGGCCAGTAAATACAACCTAGCGGTAGAGATTCATCCGTACGATGGAGAAAAATTTATTCTGCTAGAAAACACCGCCTGGCGCTTCCATTTAATTTGGATGTTGGCCCAATGTGCAGATGCCTATCATTTCTTAACTCTAAACGGCTATGCCGATAAATACCCCAATATGCGGGTGTGTTTTGCCCATGGCGGACAGTTGGCACAGATCAATTTGGGAAGAAGAATACAGGGCTTCGATGGCCGCCCAGATTTGTTCGAAGGCAAGGTGCACCCACGGAAATCTGTGGGGCATAGAAACATCTTTTTCGACACCCTGGTACACGATACTGGCTCATTAAAGCTCTTGGTAGAAAACCAAGGATCGGATCAGGTCCTGGTAGGCTTAGACGATCCTTATCCGCTAGGCGAAATGGAAAGTGCACCTCAATCTTCTTATCCTGGAAAAATACTCGATTTGGCTGTAGAGCGAGATATTATTAGCCAACAGGATTCCGATGCCATGTGGGAAGACAATGTACTGAGATGGCTCTGTGGTGATGACGCCCAAGCCCGAGAAAAATTGATCGCTCGTATATTAGGTTCATGAATTTTTTACCAGAAGAAATAGATCGCTATGCGGTAGCCCATACGGCGTCCGAACCCGAATTACTGCAGGAGCTGAGCAAAGAAACTTGGCAGAAAGTCCTAGCGCCACGCATGCTTAGCGGGCATTATCAAGGCCGTGTACTAAGTATGATTTCCAAGCTTATCGCTCCAAAAAACATATTAGAAATTGGCACCTACACCGGCTATTCTGCCCTCTGTCTTTGCGAAGGCATAGCTGCCAATGGACAATTACACACCATCGACATCAACGAAGAGCTCTACGACCTACAGCGCAAGTATTTTGACAAGAGCGAATATGGTGCACAAATCATACAGCACGTAGGCAACGCACTAGAAATCATCCCTAAGTTAGACCTTGAGTTCGATGTGGTGTTTATCGATGCCGATAAACTCAATTACCCCGCTTACCTCGATATCTTGTTACCTAAGCTTAGAAGTGGGGCTGTCATATTAAGCGATAATGTACTGTGGAGTGGAAAGGTGGTCGAGCCTTTAAACGATGGCGATTTAGACACGGAAGCCATAGTTGCCTATAATAAGCGCCTTAACGAAGATCCTCGCTTAGAAACTGTACTGCTGCCCATCCGCGATGGGCTTACCCTCTCTAGGGTTAAATAATTAAAACTTGTTGCGTTTGATGGGACCAGTGAAGTCGTCCATCCCATCTTTTACCTCGTCGATCTCCTTCTTGACATCCTTCATTATATCTACATCAATGCCTTGCTTTTCGGCACTTTTGGTGATCTCTGTCTTGATCTCGTTGGTCGCATCCTTTATTTGACGCATGCCTTTCCCTAAGCCACGAGCGATCTCTGGCACCTTGTCTGCCCCAAATACCATCAAGACGATGAATACGATGAAGGCAATCTCTGCACCGCTGACAAAAAGTGGAAGACTTGTTAGGATCATAGGCTACAAATATAAGTAACTTTTAAAGCTGAAGCTAAAAAAAGCCCCGCGAGTGCAGGGCTTTTCTATAGCTTAAAGTACAGCGATTACTGTCCTTTTACTTTGTTTTTAAACTTGTTGAAATCGCCTTCCTGCTCCTCTTTAGGCCAGTTGTTGTTTGAAGTGTCGATATCTGCAGTTTCTTCGTCCGGATCTACAACGATCTTTACGATTTCTTTTTCTGAAGCGATCATTTTGCCAACAGAAGCATCGTTCTTTCTCCAGATCTGAGCCGGATAAGTAATACGTTCTGTAGTTCCATCAGAATAAGTGTACTCTGCGATAATAGGCATTGGGATTCCCCCTGGCTTCTCGAAGGTCACTTCGTAGAAATACTTTGGATTTTTTAGATTGGCACGGTCTTCGGCATCTACATTATCCATGATGAATTCCTGTAGCGTTTCTACATCGTCCAAGGTAGAAGTTCTCATGCTCTCCTCGAAGTCTTCGCTATCTTCCTCTACAAGGTATACCAATGGTGGTAGATCTGCCTCTGTAAGGCCTCTGGCCTCCATCAAATCTTTGATCTCTTGGTTCATCTTAGAAGTAACATAGTATTTCTTTACGCTCTCTACCCCGATGTCTGTGTAATCGGTGGTGAAGAACCATGCTCTCCAGAACCAATCTAAATCTACAGCAGATGCGTCTTCCATGCTACGAAAGAAGTCTTCTGGTGTTGGGTGCTTAAACATCCAACGCTGAGAATATGTCTTAAACGCATAGTCGAACAACTCACGTCCCATAATGGTCTCACGCAAGATATTCAAACCAACTGCTGGCTTAGAATAAGCGTTTGCTCCAAAGTTGTAAGTATTCAATCCCTTGGTCATGATGGGAGCCATACGATCCTGATCACCGGACATATAGTTTACGATGGTCTTAGCAGGTCCTCTACGAGAAGGGTATGCCTGGTTTGGCGCGATGGCCTCTGGGTAAGCTTCTCCAAAATCTTGCTCGGCCACGTACTGTACAAAGGTGTTGATCCCTTCGTCCATCCATGTCCACTGACGCTCGTCACTGTTAACGATCATCGGGTAGTAGTTGTGTCCAACTTCGTGGATAACCACCCCAAACATCCCGTACTTGGTACGCTCGCTGTAGTTACCATCCTTATCTGGACGTCCGTAGTTCCAGCAAATCATCGGGTATTCCATCCCTTGGTTCTTTGCATGAACAGAAATCGCCTTGTGGTAAGGATAATCGAATGCCATTCTGGAATAGGTCTTTAGGGTGCTGGCAACTACCTTTGTAGACCAGTCTTCCCATAATGGGTTTCCTTCGGGCGGATAAACAGATACCGCCATAACATCACGACCATCAGATAGCTTCACAGCCATCATGTCCCAGATGTAACGACGAGAAGTGGCAATACCGTAGTCACGTACCATCTCTGCACGGAACTTCCAAGTTTTGGTATCTTCAGAGAATCCTTTAGAGGCTTCTTCTGCTTCTTCCTGAGTAACGATCATTACAGGCTCTTCATAGCTCTTCTTCGCTTTATCGTAGCGCTTCATCATTTCTTTAGAGAAAACCTCTTTACGGTTTAGCAATACCCCTGTTGCATCCAAGGTGTGGTCTGCAGGGACAGTAATACTTACGTCGAAGTTTCCGAATGGAAGTGCAAATTCGTCACGTCCCCAGAACTGGCTGTTTTGCCATCCTTCTACATCGCTGTATACAGCCATGCGAGGATAGAACTGAGCGATTACATAACCGCGGTTACCATCATCGAAGGTTTCGAACCCGCTACGTGCACGGTCGACGGTATGTTCTGGAATGTTAAACCACCATTTGATAGAGAAAACAAACTTTTCTCCTGGCTTTAGGTTTTCTGGCATCTCTACACGCATCATAGTGCGATTTACCATATGAGGTAATGGATCGCCGTTGGCATCCTGCACCCAGTCAATTTTAAAACCACCATCAAAGCCTTCGCCCATGTATTGGTTTACAAAACTTCCGGTCATTTCTGCAGGGAAGGCACCACTAGGCTCGATAAGCGGCGATTTAGAATCTCGCGCTCTCACGTTCTGATCTAACTGCACCCATAGGTACTCTAGCTCGTCCGGCGAGTTGTTGGTGTAAGTAATGGTTTCTTCTCCATACAAAATGGCCTCCTTGTCGTCTATGCGCAAGTCCATTACATAATCTGCCTGTTGTTGATAGTAGTTTGGCCCCGGGGCTCCGTTCCCAGAACGATACATGTTCGGGGTAGAGAACTCCTCGTACAATTGCTTAAACCGGTTATTGTTGTAGTGGCCCGGCTTACGCTCTTCTTTCTCTACATCTTCTTGTGCAAATGCAGAACCTGCGAACACAAACAAAGCTGCGAAAGATAGATATCTAAGTAGTTTCATGAGTTATTATGGATTGTTGATTATTAAATAGCTTTTAAAAATAGTTTTTCTTGCGTTTTTACAGGCTCTTATTTGTCGAAGTTTAACACACCTTTAGGATTATCTGGCTCTAGTACCAAACTTCGTCGAGTATCACCTTTCTTCATATGAATGATATTTTGCTGTTCTTCAAACAATTCGAACAGCCACTCTGCCTGTACAATCACTTCTTTTGGGTCGACCACATTTGGCACTTCCAAATACACTTTGATTACATCGATATCGTATTCTCTACCGACGTAATCCACCGCCATTTCTTTCCCATCGACGGTAATGAGCAGCTTTTTTAGCATGTATTTTTGGAGTAGGTCGCGATCTAACTCGGTTTCCTTTTCTGGTTCCAAACTGACCTTATCCCCATATCGGGCTTTAAGGGTATTTTCCAAATCGTCCACAAAGATGGAACTGATGATCTGCAAGGATTGGTCGGCTTCAGAATATTCGACCTTGGATACACTCACATAAAACTTATGCGAAGTGGCAGCCGTTAATAACGGCAATAAGACGAACAGGAAGACTAATTTGCTTAACCTCATTAATTTTATAGTTAAAATTAAGACGCCCAAAATACAAATTTGTTACAGCATCAACGTTCTATTTCGGAGATTCTAGAAATATAGAGCCGGGCCTTTTCTTCGAAGATGTTTAAAACAAGGCTCATTCTTTGGTCACTGTAGTAATCGACCAACGGGCTGGTGTCTACACAAAACAGCAAAAAGTCGTAGACCCGATCTTCGGGCAACCGGTATACCTCTGTAAAAAAGCCCTCATCGAAATAATGCATAATGTGCGCAATCACCATGTTTTGGGCCTCCCACTCGCGCTTTATTTTTAGCTTTCGATAGTAGCCAGAAAGGTGTTTATAAATCGCCTCTATATCTACCTTGGTTGGGATGAGTGCCACCGCCAAAGGAACCTTCCTTTCGCGGGCCTTACCCTTAAAACCAGGAATCCCTACATCGTCAAAATTAATGGGGTCTTCTACCTTAATGCGTTGGATGTCCCTGCTGATGTCTCCGGACAAACTTGGGCCAAGGTATACCTCATCCAACTCGTTTACCATAGGGTCTAAGGTAACCGCCATAAAGCCTCTATCGAAGACCTCTTGGCTCACTACCATTTCTTTTACCTGATAATTGATAGAAGAAAATACGAGGGTATCTAGGGGTTTTACCGTAATATAAAACTCCCCTATTCTATTGGTAATCGAATTATAGCGCGAATTGAGATTGAGCACATGTATGCCTTCTACATCTAAGGTGTTGGTTACCTTTCCTTCCAATCGCTTTTCCTGAGCAAAGGAGAAAACGCCGCATAACAGCCATAAAATCGAAAAGAGTTGGACACGAATCCGAGGGGTCATAATTGGTTCGTTAAGAGGTCTAAAGATAGTAGGTCAATTCTTATCAAACTCTTAAGGTTGCGCACAAGGTTTTGTTAAATTTGTGGTTTACGTCAAGTTATGAAAAAATTGATCGCCGCGAGTACTTCTACCGTTCATGGAAGTGGTTATTTAGAATACCTGCTCAAACCATTGGGCAATCTCTTTGAGGGAATAGACCAAATTGTATTTGTACCCTATGCCCGACCTGGAGGGATCTCGCATGATGCATACACGGCCATCGCAGCCAAGGCTTTTTCCAAATTGGAAATTACGGTGAAGGGATTGCATCTATTTGAAAATCCCGTTGCTGCCATACATGAAGCCCGGGGTATTTTTACCGGAGGCGGAAACACTTTTGTACTATTAGACCAACTGTATAAAAACCAATTGATAGAACCGCTAAAGAATGTTATTGCAAATGGCACGCCTTATTTAGGGACCAGCGCAGGGAGCAATATCTGCGGTCCTGGTGTGTGCACCACCAACGACATGCCCATAGTGTACCCTCCGTCTTTCGATTCGTTGGGAGTATTGCCTTTTTACCTCAACCCCCATTACCTAGATCCAGATCCTGGTTCTACCCATATGGGCGAAACCCGCGAAACACGGATTAATGAGTTTCATACTCAAAACAGTGTTGCTGTTTTAGGCCTAAGAGAAGGTAGTTGGGTAGAGGTACAAGATGAGCAGATGCATTTAAGGGGCCCGTTAAAAGCGCGTTTATTCCAAGCTGGGCAAGACGCTATAGAATTGAAACCCGATTCGGACTTAAGCCTGATTTAGTGGCTTTATAAAATGGATTCCCCTTCCTACAAAACCATGGCGGTAATAAAATTTATGCGAAGGAAAGTTTTCTACATAGGTGTTTAGCTCCACCCATTGGCAATCGCGATCTTGAGCGATTTCGTAGATATAATCTAATAAACCACTACCAATTCCTTGGTCACGCATTTCTGGTTGTAGGTAAATATTATCGAGTTCGACACTTTTACCCGCATAATGTCTGGTTTGAAACCATAGGCCGCAAATCCCCACCAAATCTCCACCTTGGTAAACCCCCAAACATTCGTAGGATTGCCCGGCCATTTCGGTAGCGCGCTGGGCCAGAACTTCTTGGCTAATAGCACCTTCGTTTAAGGCGTATAAAAAGGGGACGATCTGAGCAATATCTCCTTTTGGAATCAGTTGATAAGTGATGTACATAACAATTCAGAAAAATACTATCTTGCTTTGCTAAGGTATAAAATGAAGCGTAAATCTCTTTTACTATTTGCTGTTCTACTCTGCTTAGCATTTTGGCCGACTCTGGCATGGGCACCTGCTACACAACAAAGCTACAGCTTAGCCATATTAACGGGTCAGGACGAGCAAAATATAGTAGGTAGTGCCTATGCCAGCCGTTTGCACAAAGATGTTATCGAGCCATTTTTGGCCATGCAAAGGGCTGCAGCGGCCGATGGAATTTCCATTAGCACAGTCTCGGCCTTTCGCTCTTACGAGCGGCAAAAAGAAATCTTTGAAGGCAAATTTGAACGCTTCACCGGTCAAGGAATGGATCCCGAAGCGGCCATAGACAAAATCATCGAGTATTCTACCATCCCAGGAACTTCTAGGCACCATTGGGGCACGGAGCTCGACCTTATCGACGCGGCAGTAGACCAACCCGAAAGTAGTTTGGAACCAGAAAACTACCATGGCAAAGGGGCCTATTGCAAATTAAAAGAGTGGATGGACCTACATGCAGAGTCGTTTGGGTTTTACTTAGTGTACACAGATAATCCACTCCGCAAAGGATTTAAATACGAACCCTGGCATTATAGTTATGCTCCTGTGTCCATCCCCATGATGAAGGCCTACAAAGAAATAGATCTACAGCAATTTTTAAGTCAAGGGCAACTGATGGGGAAAGAGTATATCGGCCAAGGGTTTATCGAGCGCTATCGCACAGAGCAAGTATTGGATATCAATCCGGCCTTAGTCCCCTGATTTCTGGCTCCGAGGCCCGTGTAGGCCTAATTTTGTTAGTATCTTTGTAGCTTAATCAAGACCATGAACAAACCCGTACTTTTAATGATTTTGGACGGCTGGGGTGTTACCCAAGACCCTGCTGTTTCTGCTGTTTCACAGGCAAATACCCCCTTTATGGACAAACTGCCGCATCGCTACCCCAATGCCCAATTGCTCACCCACGGGATGAATGTGGGATTGCCAGAAGGACAAATGGGAAATAGTGAGGTTGGCCATATGAATTTGGGCGCGGGGCGTATTGTTTATCAAGACCTTGCCAAGATCAATTTGGCGGTAAGCGACAACAAGCTTAAGGACGAAGCAGTATTGCAAGAGGCCATGAGCTATGTGAAGGAAAATGGTAAAAAGTTGCATTTTTTAGGACTGCTGTCCGATGGTGGGGTGCACTCGCATATCGATCATTTAAAAGGTTTGCTTAATACGGTATCCGAAGCAGGTTTGGAGGATGTTTACGTGCATGCCTTTACGGATGGTCGTGATGTAGATCCACAATCTGGGGCAGGACATATAGCGGCTATCAATGCCCATATGCAAAAAACCACCGGCCAATTGGCGACTGTTATTGGACGCTATTTTGCCATGGACCGTGATAAAAGATGGGAACGGGTTAAAAAGGCCTATGATTTATTGGTAAACGGTGTTGGAACAGCTTCTAGCGACGCTGTAGAAAGCCTAAAAGCTAGTTATGCCGCGGGTATCACAGACGAATTTATCGAACCCATAGTACTGATGAATGGCGATAAGGCAGTTGCGACCATAGAAGAGGGCGATGCAGTGATCTTTTTTAACTTCCGAACAGATCGAGGCCGCGAATTGACCCAGGTACTGAGCCAAGCCGATATGCACGAATATAATATGCATAAGCTAAATCTACATTTTGTGACCCTTACCAACTACGATGATACCTATAAGGGAGTGCATGTAGTTTACGATAAAGAAAACATCAAAGATACTCTGGGCGAAGTTTTGGCAGGGGCGGGTAAAAAGCAAATCCGAATCGCCGAGACAGAAAAATACCCCCACGTGACTTTCTTCTTTAACGGGGGTCGGGAAGAACCTTTTGAAGGAGAGAGCAGAATACTATGCCCTTCTCCAAAGGTGGCCACCTACGACCTAAAGCCCGAGATGAGCGCCTTCGAGATTCGGGACAAAATCTTACCAGAAATCGAAAATAGAACGGCCGATTTTATCTGCCTGAATTTTGCCAACCCAGATATGGTTGGTCATACAGGCGACTTGCAAGCAGCCATCAAGGCTTGTGAGACTGTCGATTCTTGTACCGAAACTATCGTAACCAAGGCCCTAACTGCTGGTTATGCCACGATTATTATCGCAGATCATGGAAACAGCGAAACCATGAAGAACCCAGATGGAAGCCCCAATACAGCGCATACCACCAACCCGGTGCCGCTAATTTTGGTAGATCCGAACCGCACTTTTATAAACAATGGAGTATTGGGCGATGTCGCCCCAACCATTTTAGAATTAATGGGTGTTCCACAACCCGAAGTTATGACCCAAAAATCACTTTTACATTTATGAAAACCTATTTAAGCCTAATTGCCCTGCTTGCCTTTGTACTAGTAGGATGTAAATCTAATGACAAAGAAACTACGGTAGAGGAAGTGGTTGTAGAAGAAACTCCAGAATTTGAGACCGTGATCTACGAACCGACCGGCAAAAACCAGATTGTACTCGACACTGTAGACGACGGGGTTATGCTACTTGGGCATATCAGTACCTCGGCCATCAAAAAGACACCGTTTAAAGAATGGTATCAAGAAAACTATCAAGGTCATCCAATAGACAGCGCATTAGTAGATTCTATCAAGCCTTTGCTTACCGGCATAAAAATCAAGGTTTATATGGGTAGCTGGTGCGAAGATAGCCAACGCGAAGTCCCAGCGTTCTTCAAGATTATGGAACATGCGGCCGCCGCAGACAATATTATGAGTTTGATCGCCTTAGATCACGACAAGCTCAGTCCCGATGGCTTACAGGAAGCCGACGCCATAGAATATGTCCCGACGATAATCCTAATAAAGGATGGTCAAGAATTAAATCGCATAGTCGAATACCCACAACAAAGCTTAGAACAAGATATTTTAACCATCTTACAAGGGAAACCCTACAAACATACCTACGCCGATTAATCCGGAGGTTCTTTGTACTTTTACCCCTCGAATATGTTACAAGAAACCATTACCATCGCGGTCGATTTTGACGGCACCATTGTAGAGGATGCCTACCCTGCTATTGGAAAGCCGCAGATCTTTGCATTCGACACCTTAAAGAAGTTGCAGAACAAAGGTCATCGCTTAATCCTCTGGACGTACAGACATGGCAAGGCTTTGGAGGAAGCCGTAGCCTTTTGCGAAGAGCAAGGCATCGTGTTTTATGCGGTAAACAAAAGTTTTCCCGAAGAACAATTCGACCCAAAGTATTCGCGCAAAATCAATGCCGATCTATTTATAGACGATCGCAACTTTGACGGTATGAAGGGCTGGGGTGAGATTTACCAACAGTTGGTAGGAGAACAGGCCCCAGAAGGTCAAAAGAAAAATAAACGAAGCTGGTTTAAGCTATAGTCTATGATCATCACGAAGACAGCAGAAGAAATTGAATTGATGCGCGAGAGTGCCTTGGTTGTATCTAAGACTTTAGGGATGCTAGCCAGGGAAGTCAAGCCTGGGGTAACCACCAACAGCCTCGATAAAATGGCGGAAGAATTTATCAGAGAACAAGGGGCCGTACCTGGCTTCCTAGGACTTTATGGATGCCCTTCTACCCTACTCACTTCTGTAAACGAAGCAGTGGTTCATGGTCTGCCGACAGACATCCCTTTAAAAGAAGGCGATGTGGTGGCCATCGATTGCGGAGCGGTAAAAAACGAATTTTATGGAGACCATGCCTACACCTTCGAAGTTGGTGAAGTGGCTCCAGAAACCAAGCAATTACTCGACGTGACCAAACAATCGCTTTATATTGGAATTGAAGCGCTTAAATTGGGTAATCGTGTAGGCGATGTAGGTTACGCCATACAAAACTATTGCGAGTCATTTGGCTATGGAGTGGTTCGCGAATTGGTCGGACACGGGCTGGGCAAAAAGCTACACGAAGACCCAGAAATGCCAAACTATGGAAGGCGTGGACGTGGTAAAAAACTCATCGAAGGCATGACCGTTGCAATTGAACCCATGATCAATATGGGAACCCACAAGGTTAAGCAACTTAAAGATGGATGGACCATAGTTACACAAGATGGCAAACCAAGTGCGCATTTCGAGCATGATGTAGCCATCGTAAATGGTAAGCCGGAACTCTTGTCTACCTTTGCCTATGTATATAAAGAATTAGGGATCGAAAGCGAGGAAGAAGCCCCGTTTAGAGCCCAAGCTCTTCAGATCGATTAGGCTGCCATGCACGGGCTGTTCAAATTTTTTCTCAACCTCTTTCCTCGGACATTTTTAATTCGTGTCAGTTATTGGATCAGGCCCTTTGTGGCCTTATGGTTACGCGGAAGTAAACATACCGACCCCATAGATGGGAAGAGTTACAGAAAGTTTTTGCCCTATGGATACGAACAGGTTCGACCCAATGTATTGGCCCCTGGTACCCTATCGCTAGAGCGGCATCGATTGTTCTGGCTGTACCTAACCAATGAGACCGATTTTTTCCAAAGACCACAACGAGCCTTGCACTTTGCTCCAGAACAGGCTTTTTTAAAGCGGTTTAGAAAATTAGAGCATATCGACTATGTCACCACAGACTTGGAATCGCCCATCGCCGATGTTAAAGCAGATATCTGTGAACTTCCCTTCGCAGACCAAAGCTTCGACACCATTATTTGTAACCATGTATTAGAGCATATTCCGGACGACCACAAGGCCATGCAGGAATTATTTAGGGTGCTAAAACCCGGAGGCATGGCCATATTGCAAGTCCCTTACGAGCAAGAAAGAAGTACCACCTTCGAGGACGATAGCATTACAGATCCTAAAGAGCGCGCTCGCATTTTTGGACAATACGACCATGTAAGAGTGTATGGTATGGATTACTTCGACAAATTAAGCGAAGTTGGTTTTGATGTAAGTGCGGTGGATTATACCAAGGAGTTTAGTACAGAAGAAATCGAACGCTATCGCTTGGCTAAAGGTGAACTACTCCCTGTCTGTAGAAGACCCGCCCAGTAATTTTTGAAATCCAGGAGTAACAAAGACCTTATCCTTTTGGGCCTCGGTATAGGTAAGATAAGCCTCTACCCCTTCTAGTCCCTTTAATAATTCCTTAGAGCCATCGAGTCCCATAGCCATGCAAGCGGTTGCATAAGCATCGGCCAAGGCACAATTGCCTGCAATAATGGTAGCGCTAGTCAGGTTGGAAGCCTCTGCCTGCCCGGTTAAAGGATTTAAAGTATGTACAAAACGTTTGCCGCTTAAACTATCAAGACGGAATTTTCTGTAATTACCAGACGATGCCATGGCGGCATCAGTTAAGGCCACAGTAGCTTGGTAACTTCGATCTCCTAAAGGTGAATCGACGGCTTCTACGCCAACTACCCAAGCTTGCTGTTTCTCTTGGTTTATACCCTTGGCTAGCAATTCTCCCCCGAGCTCTATTAGGTAGTTGTCTAGGTTCTGTTTATCTAGGACAAGGCCGATACGGTCTATGCCATAGCCTTTGGCTACAGCATTAAAGTCGAAATAAATCTGCGGATGCGATTTAGCAATCGTTCCATTAGGTTTAAGTTGCACTTTTTGAAATCCTACATACTGCATCAGCGAGTCGACAACCAAGCTATCGATATTTCTTAACGGCGCTGTGCTGCCAAAACCGTAAGCGTTCCGAAGCACCCCGATGGTAGGGTCAAAATAGCCAGAAGATTGCTCATGGACTTCTTCGGAAATGGCGAAGACCTCCTTAAACATTGGATCTACCACAACACTAGAGTCTCCACGGTTAATCTTGGAAATGTCGCTATTGGGGATATAAGTGCTCATAGACCGATTGACCGCTTCGATTACAGAATCTATCTTCCTTTCTAAATCTGCTAGAGGCTCCCCAAAATATTGAACGGAATAGGTGGTTCCAAACGCAGTGCCTTGAAGCAGATGTTTGGAGGCTTGCTCTTTTTCACAACTGACTAAAAAAAGTACTGATAGTAAAAGAAGGAGTATTTTTCTCATCACACAATCTCTTGAATTCCGTCGTAAACCATGGTGTAGTCTTGATCTAACAATACGGGCTTTCCGTAGTCCGATCCATGTCCCAGACCAACCCCTGCATAAAAGGTTTTGGCCTCGAACTTCTCTCCATGCTGCCGCATGGTTTGCATAAATACCGGATCGTAGGCATGCGCCTGGGCAGGATGCTGTACAGCCCGAACAATCACAAAATACAGATTGCCTTCCTTTATAGCGACAAACTGGGGATCCTTACGAAGTTTAGAATTGACGCTTAAAAACTCGAAGCCCTGAGACTCCAAATCTTTGCCCACGATATTCATGGCCAAGTTGTGTAATTCTTGTTCGGTTAGTACTCTGCTCACGTCCAATTCTTTCTGCAAAAATACGACAATATCACTGCCCTTACCATCAAAAAAAACGCCCCATAATGGGGCGTCTTCTAATTAGTTCTTAATGACTCGTTTAGTTATAGAGCCTTGGTCGGTATCTATTCGCACAAAATAGATGGCCGCTTGCAAGTTTCTTAAGTCCAGATCCAAGTTCGATACATTGTTTAGCTCTACGGAACGAATCTGACGACCCTGAACATCGAAAATCTGTACACGACTCATCTCTTGTTGTCCGCTGTAGATTCTTACCATATCATTCGCTGGGTTTGGATACAATCCAATCTCTTGCGAAAGGAAGTCGCTAGTGTCCAAAACCTCACTTGGCTCGAATAAGAGCGTAAAACGATTATGCTGGGTCGTTGCTTCACTTGTAAACTCATAAGGTGCACTACTTAAATTATGCAAACCGTAAGATGGATTGTGGTTGTCCTTTAAGTAAACGGTGACTCCAGCTAAATTTGACCCTTCGATTTGTTCGATGCTGATCTTGTAATAGGTGTTTGCATCGATTAATGTGCTAAAGCCAAGTTCTACTTCTATATCTGTTTGGAAAGCCTCGCGAGCCTGAATCCCCAATTGCCCGCTACCATCTTGCAAATGACTGTAGATTGAAAGCATCGTAGCTAAACGGCGCGAATCGTAGCCACGATCCATTCCAGGGCTAGCCTCTGGAAGGAACCCAATTAATGTAGTCCGCTTAACGTCATACTCGGAACTCGCAACCGCAAGCAAGATTCTGTCTTTGTTTTCTGGGCCTCTTAAATTGTCATTATTCCCGACCACGCGCATGCTATTGTTAAATATGAGGTCATCGTTGACATTTCCTCCATTATTTATCACCTCATCTAGGTTCGCTTTAAAGCCAAAGCCCTGACTTGCCGCGATGTACTGGTTATAGGTGGTCGAATTCACAGCCGGACCTGTATAATTTGTCGCAGCCACTCCTCCAGTTATATTTCTCATCGAAATATCCTCCATAGAGAAGTCCATACTACCGGCTCCAGGAATTGTGGACGACGGTGGTGTGATATGCTCCCAGAAATAAACCTCATCTACCATATCATTGGCCACGATAAAGTCTGCTGTGCTAATAGCCGACGGATAGGGATTGGCTACCACGTTGGGTGAATAATTTTTATCGTCATCCGGGTCTGCCGTATCTGGATCATCATTATATACCACATCGAAAGCTACAACACCATTGTTGAGCGTTCCGCTATTGTAGGTATAGTTAAACACACCTCCAGGCTGTCCAAAACCTGCCTGAGGGCGAACAATAAACCCTTCTCCTGGTGTAATCGCACCCGAATAAGCGTTCCAGTTGTCATAATTATCATCGGCAAAATTCTCCGCACCGGGCATCAAAGCCTCAACTAATGGGTTTGGAACAAAGTTCGCAGTCGTGTGATTCAAGACCAAGAAGGCCGAATTCCACACCCCATTACGGGTATCTCCATCCATCGGACTACCTAAGATCATAAAGTCTCGACTAGCTAAATTGGGCGAAGTTGTATTGACATTGATTGTTCCGTTATTAGCAACGGTGGCAGCATCATCTGTCTGTCGCAAGCTACCTTGATGTTCGATGATCAAGGATCCGTTTACGATTACATTTCCGTAAATATCCAAATGATCTCCTGCCTCTACAGTTACTGTATTCCCGGAATCTACTTCACAAGAGCAAGCCGAAACATTATCTGTATTGGTACTGTAGTTTTCGCTAAACACGGCATGTGCACCAGCTCCAGGAACCGCAGGGCTCCAAATACCATTATCGAAAATGGTTGGTTTACCTTGAACCACTACATCGAACGAACAATTGGATGTTCCCTGAGTCAAAGAACTTGTCTGGAAGGTAACCGTTGTTGCACCTGCAGAAAATACCGATCCACTAACAGGACCCCCCGTTTGCGTGGTGGTGTATTCATTACTTTCAGATCCGGAGATCTGTATCAAGGCCGCCAATTCGCCAAATCCAATACTTGCGAGAGTACCATAGGTCCCGATTCCACAACCATTACTTCCGATATAACCGGCGGCTGTTTCGTTTGCAGGTGGACTTCCTGCCGAGTTGTAGGCCACGAGCGCTGGATCGGAAGAAGGTGTGATAACCTCTACATAAAATTCAGAGCCAGCTGGAAGGAACACATCCATAGGGATTGTATGGAATGCATCCACTAAGGTCGGAACAACCGAAGATGCAGATGCAAATGGTTCGACATAAGATGACACCGGAAATCCATAGTTGGTAATACCTCCGGTCAATTGACTTGATAGATAGATATTGGCGATGATCGGAACAGCACCTGTGCTACTGGTGATTTTTACATCAATACCATCCAAATGGTAATTCCGATTGATTCCTTCGGTATTTAGATTGAATAAACGAGCATGCCCATTTTGACTACCACCACAATGAAGCGCATTGGTATTGGTATTGTTGGTATTTTGAGACAAGTCTGCTAGGGTTCGGTCGCAAAGGTCACCGACCGGTACTGGGTAGTCAAATACGACTTGAGCTGTACAAGACGTGAATGAGTCTGCCTGTACAATCATATCTGCCGGACAGGTCAGTTGGAGATCACTATCCTGTACCTCAATGTACTCTGTGAATACGGTACTCGCATTGTTATTACAAAAGTCGTTTACGGTATAAGTGATGGCGTGTAATCCTACTCCTGCGGTAGCTGGGTTAAAGGAATAGGTATTTCCGGCTGTATTATTAACTCCAGGCCCTCCATAGGTCCCGCCAGAAGGGAATCCTCCGGTCAAACTGGTCTGCAACCCTCCAGCCAAACAAGCTTGGCTGATCGAATTGTCGAACCCAGCAATGTTAGTAGGAAGATCAAAAGCAGCACTCCCGTCCGTTGTATTGTTCGTATTACCTTCGCTCCCACTCGCACCCATACCGCGTTTGGCAAAAGCTTCCCATATGGCGCAATGGTTGGCACCTCCATAAATGGCAGTATCTGCTGCAAGGATTGCATCCCTGCCAGACTCAAATCCAGGATTGGCCGCCAAAAGGGCGAGCCCTTCCGTAACCAAAGCCAAAGCTTGAACATTACCGGCATCATTGTTGACATTACCAGTCACGCTATAAAAGTCGGTGCTAAATCCATAATCGTCGACCAACAACCAAGTCAGGTCCCATAGGGTACTTGCCCAAACAGCTCCGACTCCATGGGGCTGGGCTTCTGTATTGATGTCATTATAGGTCAAGGAATTTATTCCAAAGTCCGTCGAATATGGGTAGGTTCGAATCCCTGGCCCATCAGCGTCCTCACCGACCAACCATGTTCCTATCCCGCGAACGTCCTCTCCTGAATCACCGGGCTCCATGGTAAGCAATAAACCATAAATATCACTCCATCCTTCTCCCATCTGTTCCGAATTGGTCAAAGCACTAGCATTAAGTCTCCCACCGACTAATCGGTTAGATATCCCATGAGCATATTCATGAACTATTACCCCATTATCGTAATCTCCATCTCGGGTTCCGCAGATATACATCTGCATCAATGGGATACTCCCATCTGCAGGTGTTCCAAAATTGGCATTACAAGTCCCGGAACCGTCTTGGGCTTCGGCAATAACTAAATCCGATCCGGATCCACCTTCTCCATTATTGTCCCATTGGAAGTTTCCAGCAGCTGGAGTGAATCCATAGAAATACAATACATCATGAATGATATTGTTCCAGTAAAATAGATTCGTAATTGCGGCTTCTTGACTTGCGCTATTGTTATTTACATTGAGATCCAAGGTATAATTGAACTCTAGATTGACACCTCCGTCTGGACTGAAGCCCCCACTATTGTCGGCATTGGTGTCTTCTCGGGCATAGACATTGTTCCCCAAGGTAATTGTATAATCGTCCGTACCATCGTTATGCCATCCAAATGGTGAGGCAGTTGCATTCTCTACATCATCGATAGAAACTACGCTACGATCCCCATGGTTGGGAGATTCTACAGGCATAGCAAATACAGTATATTCTCTGGGAGCAACCATTGTTCCCGAAGTTTCTACCTTCTCTGCTGGTGTAGGTAATTCAAATTTTTGAAAAGCTTTGATCTGTGCATCATTATGTTCGTGATCGTGGCCATGGTTATCACCATCCTCACTCTCATCAAATCTACAACTGGCGAAGAAGTTACTTTTGTCCAGAATCGCACCCGTGGAAGCATCCACCCAAAAATTCCACCAATCGGAAGAATCTAATTCCAAAACTGACAATTCCCAGGCAGCTACGACTCCTACATTTTCATTATAGTAATAGATCAATTTGACTGGGATTTCTCTTAAAGAAATTCCTGCATCGTTATAAAGTGCAATCCGTTGGACACCACCTTCCTCCTTTTGGAGTTCTATATTATCTAAGGAATACCCCATCTGTGAAGAAACAGCAGCAATAGCCTCTTCTGCCGACAATCGAGGTGCCGCAGAGCGCAATTGTTGATCGAGGTTAGCCACAAAGTTGTTATGCATTAGGAGGGTACTCCCATCTGCTTCAAAGTGAATACTGGATTCGGTTCCATAAACTTCGATACCAGCAATGGCCTGGCGAAGGTACATATGATGCACATTACTCAGGCGGCTGATGTGTTGGGAGGTAATCGAAACCTCCGGGCTACCGGAGCGGACCAGCGTTTCCACATCGGGTCGGTCTACTTCGTTAATATTGTTTTGAGTAGTTACGGCTGTCTGGTTAACAGCAACGTTGGTTTGGACTTGTTGGGCCGCAAGGGGGAATGTCAAACTTAGACATAGGGCGAACAAGCTTGTTCTTTTAGAAACTAAACGTTGGATGGTTTTTGAGCAATGCATAGCAGTTTTGTTCAATTGTGTCAAATTATTCAATCGCTAGGTTTGCCATTGCATGTAGGTTGTCCAATATGGCTCTTTAGTGCATCGTTGGTGGGGCCCGAACCGATGGCAGCCATAAGGCCTAATTAGTCGAACCGCGCCAGCAAACAGGCAAGGGCCAATTGGCAGCTTAAATTTGTGTTCATATTACGCGCGCGTTAAAGGCTTTAAAGATAGTAGATTAGGGAATATCTGTGCTGTTTTATCGACAAAAGGTTAAATTTTTTAACATATCCAGTCAAAAAAAAGCACCCAACCGGGTGCTTTTACAATCGAAATATTGTCGTTTGTTATCCTCCAAAGTCGTCGAAGCGGATGTTCTCGTCTGGAATCCCAAAATCTTCGCCCATCTTCTGAACAGCTTGGTTCATCAGTGGAGGGCCACAGAAATAAAGTTCGATATCTTCTGGTGCATCGTGAAGATCTAAATAGTTATCAATCACTACCTGGTGGATAAAGCCTACAAAACCATCACCAGCTTCGTCGTTGATATCCTTCTTCACCTTCCAGTTGTCTTCTTCCATGGGCTCTGAAAGGGCCATATAGAATTTAAAGTTAGAGAATTCGCGCTCTAGTTTACGGAAGTGCTCTATATAGAACAACTCACGCTTAGAACGTCCTCCGTACCAATAGGTAACGGTTCTTCCTGTTCTTAGGGTGTTGAACAAATGGTATAGATGCGAACGCATAGGCGCCATTCCTGCTCCACCACCCACATAGAGCATCTCTGCTTCTGAATGGTTTATAAAGAACTCTCCATAAGGTCCAGAGATGGTCACTTTATCTCCTGGTTTCTGATCGAAAATATAAGACGAAGCAATCCCAGGATTAACCTGCATCCATTGGTTTTTTGAACGGTCCCATGGTGGGGTGGCAATACGCACGTTAAGCATAATTTCTCGACCTTCTGCAGGGTAAGAGGCCATAGAATAAGCACGCTCTACGGTTTCCGTATTCTTCATCACTAGCGGCCATAAACCAAATTTATCCCACTCTTCTTGGAACTTGTCTGGAGTATCATGCTCTTCTGGGTGCGCAGTGATGTCCATGTCGCTGTATTTGATTTCGCAAGGTGGAATCTCGATTTGGATGTATCCACCTGCCTTGTAGTTCATGTCCTCCGGGATCTGCACTACGAATTCCTTGATAAATGAGGCGACGTTGTAATTACGAACAACCGTTGCTTCCCACTTCTTGATCCCAAATACTTCCTCTGGGATATGGATGTTCATGTCCTGCTTCACTTTTACCTGACAAGATAGGCGTGCACCTTCTTTAAGTTCCTTTCGGGTAAAATGGGGCGTTTCTGTAGGCAAAGCTTCTCCACCACCTTCTAATACATGGCACTCGCACTGTATACAGGTACCTCCACCTCCACAGGCCGATGGCAAAAAGATCTTCTCGTTTCCAAGTGTAGATAAGAGCGTTCCTCCTGAAGGAACTTCGATCTTTTTTTCGTCATTAATAGTAATGGTTACCGGTCCGGATGGAGATAGTTTTTGCTTTGTAAACAACAACAAGGCCACCAACAACAGTATCAACACCAAGAAGGCGACAACTGTAGCAACGACAACTCCTAAAGTACTGGCTAAAATCATAGCTTATTGATTTTTTTCGTTAAGGGCCGTTTCGGGCTCCTCGTTTGTAGCATCTTTTTCTTCTACCTGCAGTTGTGCAGTATCCTTCACTTCTACAACCGTAGCTACAGCTGTTTCTGACTCTTCTACTTCTTCATCCCCTCCGGTAAGCATTCCACCGAAACTCATAAAGCCGATGGCCATCAAACCAGTGATGATAAAGGTAATCCCTAAGCCTCTTAAAGGTGCCGGTACGTTAGAGTAACGGATCTTTTCGCGGATGGCGGCAATGGCAATGATGGCCAAGAACCATCCTATTCCACTACTAAACCCATAGTTAAGGGCTAGGGTAAAAGTTTCGATTTCTCGCGACTGCATAAATAGCGACCCTCCTAAGATGGCACAGTTTACCGCGATGAGCGGTAAAAAGATCCCTAAGGAATTGTACAAGCTTGGCGAAAATCGCTCTACGACGATCTCAACTAGCTGTACCATGGTAGCGATGGTTGCAATAAAGAGGATAAAAGAAAGAAAGCTTAAGTCATAGTCGGCATATTCTGGCCCCAACCAGGTTAAAGCTCCTTCTTGTAAGATATAATTGTCGAGTAGCCAGTTAAGCGGAACAGTTACAGTTAATACAAAGATTACTGCAGCTCCAAGCCCAACGGCCGTACTCACCTTTTTCGATACCGCTAGGTACGAACACATCCCAAGGAAGTAGGCGAATACCATGTTGTCGACAAAAATGGATTTAAAAAACAATTCTAAATGTTCCATAATACGTTGTTTTAGGTCTGGTACCTATTCCTTAATTAATGTTCTTCGATCAATGATTTGTTACGGCTTCTCTGTACCCAAATAATGAGCCCTACGACAATCAGGGCCATCGGAGGCAATACCATAAACCCGTTGTTCTCGTATCCGATGCCGTATAGACCGGTCTTTTCTACTGCACTTCCAAATACTTCGATACCGAATAGTTTCCCACTACCTAGTAGCTCGCGGAAGAAGCCTACAATAATTAGGATCACTCCATAACCAAGGGCGTTCCCAATCCCATCTAAGAAGGACTTCCAAGGACCGTTCCCCAAGGCAAAGGCCTCGAAGCGTCCCATAATGATACAGTTGGTAATAATCAGTCCGATAAATACGGATAGTTCCTTGCTTAACTCGTACGCAAATGCCTTAAGCACCTGATCTACGATAATCACCAAGGTGGCAACTACGATCAGCTGTACTATAATTCGAATTTTAGAAGGGATGATGTTTCGCATAAGCGAGATCACTACGTTCCCTACTCCCAATACAAAGATTACCGATAGGGCCATCACGATGGAAGGCTTCAGCTGAGCGGTAATCGCTAGGGCAGAACAAATCCCCAATACCTGAATGGTAATCGGGTTGTCGTCTGCCAATGGGTCCAGAATAAGCTTACTGTCTTTTTTTGATAATAATCCCATATCCTAGTTGTTTAAGCTTTTAAAGAATGGCACATACATCTTCACGTCTTTCTTAAGCATAGCGCTTAAGCCGTCTCCGGTTATGGTCGCTCCTGCAAGAGCATCTACCTGTCCGTCGTTTTTGTCGGTGTTCTTTGCATCGTTGTTTCCTTTGGCCACTTCGATGGTTTGGAACTTTCCATCCTTCAGAAAAGTTTCGCCTACGAAATCGTCCATAAAGTAACGCTGCTTGATCTCTGCACCCAGACCAGGGGTTTCTCCCTTGTGATCGAAATACACACCTACAACCGTCATATTGCTATCCATAGCAACAAAGCCCCAGATGGCATCCCATAGCCCTACTCCTCGAACAGGAACCACATATACCGGCGCTCCGTCTTTTTCTCCGATAAATACCGGTAGGCGACGCACATAATTTGGGTCTTTGGCTTTGGCAGCCTCTTTTTTAATATCGATCAGGTACGCCTCTGGGTCCTCGGTTTGCTTATCACCTTCCAATAAAAGCTGACTCGTAACATATTTGGTGAACTCTCCCTCGACCACATCTGTAGTGATAAATTCTACATCGTTGGCTCCTGTGTTGTTGTTGATCCCCATGGCATAGAGGATGTTCTGCTGCTTTTCAAAGCGCTCGTTGGCCTTGATCATCGGTTTTAGACCGCTGGCAAACCCTGCCAGGATCGATCCCACCACAATCACCATCACGATGGCGAATACTATGGTATAACTGTTCTTGTCTGTGTTCAATGCCATGCTTAAGCTGTTTTAACTTTTAGACGTTTGGCTCTGCGCTTGATGTTTCCTTGCACTACATAATGGTCTATGGTCGGTGCGAAGACGTTCATCAAGAGTATGGCTAGCATCACCCCTTCTGGATAGGCTGGGTTAAAGACACGAATCATCACAGAGATAAACCCGATTAAGAAACCGTAGATCCACTTTCCTTTATTGGTTTGCGACCCCGTTACCGGATCTGTCGCCATGTATACAATACCAAATGCTAAACCACCTATTAATAGATGCTCCCAGAATTCTAAGTTCATCAAGGAGAAGAATTTACTTCCAGAACCAATCCATTCTAAGGCGACCACTTGGTTAAACATCCATCCCATAACCAAGGCACCCAATACGGCCGATAGCATAATGCGCCAGCTACCGATTTTGGTGAAGATTAATATCGCCGCTCCGATAAGGATTAGCAATGTAGATGTCTCACCGATAGACCCAGGGATAAACCCTAAGAAGGTATCCATGGTCGAATAATCTAGCGGATTGTTTTGTGCCAAGCCACCAAGAATGGTCTCACCAGAAATCGCATCCGGTTGCCCATTAGTAGCGACCGCTCCGTGCACCCATACTTTATCTCCACTCATCCAAGTTGGGTAAGCAAAAAACAAGAAGGCACGGATGGTCAGGGCGGGGTTTAGGATATTCATCCCGGTTCCTCCAAAGACTTCCTTACCGATAACCACTCCAAAGATGACGGCTACACTAAGCATCCAAAGTGGAATATCTATAGGTACGATTAGCGGAACAAGCATCCCTGTAACCAAGTATCCTTCTTCTACCTCATGGCCTTTGATGACCGCAAATACAAATTCTGCTGCCAAACCAACCCCGTAGGAGACTACAACTATAGGCAATACCTTCCATGCACCGATGGAAAAGTTGGCTAGGTTCCAGAAATTGGCATCGAAAAAGCTCGCTACCCGCTGCACTTCCCCAATTTGAATATTGTGCTGATATCCTGCATTGAATATCCCAAAGATCAAACAGGGAACCAAAGCCATGATCACGATGTTCATGGTACGCTTTAGGTCGTCTGCCATTTTTATATGCGTCCCACCATGGGTGGTCTCGTTTGGCAAATACAAGAAGGTATGAATCGCGTTGAAGGCCGGAGCCATCTTAGTACCCTTGTACTTTTCTTTTAGCTGATGTAATTTTTGTTTCATTCCCATAGCTTATCCAATTTCTTTATACATAACATCCAAGCCATCACGGATAATCTGCTGATGGGGCTGCTTGGAAACACAAACAAACTCGGTTAGAGCGAAATCTTCTGGGGCCACCTCGTACATTCCCAAGGCTTCCATCTGATCTAAATCGCCCACCATACATGCTTTTAAAATTTGCATAGGGTAGATATCCAATGGGAAGACTTCCTCGTAATTACCAGTAACAACAAAGGCTCTATGTTCTCCGTTGGTGTTGGTATTTAGATCGAATTTCTTGTTCGGGCTTAACCAAGAAAAGGTCAAGGCTCTAGAAGTAGAGATCTTATTAAAGATCGGCTTGTTCCAACCAAAGAATTCGTAATCGTCTCCTTCCGGAATGACGCTTACCGTACTGTCGTAAAAACCAAGATGGTCTTCATGGGTAATTTTTGTTCCGCTTAACACATCGCCACTAATCACTCTAGAATGCTCGTTGTTAAGTCCAGAGTCATAAACAAAGGTAGAAACCTCCGCTCCTTGTCGACTGCTGTAGTACTTTGGCGATTTTACACAAGAACCGACCAAAGCAACAACGCGTTCTGCGTTGTATTTACCTGTTAGCAACAGTTCTCCGATAATCACTAGATCCTGAGCCCCAAGGGTCCAAACTACTTCTCCTTTGTTTACCGGGCCAATTTTGGCTATCTGCGTACCCACATTCCCAGCAGGGTGTGGCCCGCTTACTTTGTGTAGTGCTACATCGCTTAAACCATTAAAAGGAGAAGAACCATCGTTTCCAACTCCAATGTGGAGTTTTCCTTCGGTAAGTTTACTAAGCGCAGTACAAGCAGCTTGGAGTTCTGCTTCTTTCCCATTTAAACTGAAGTCTAGATCTGCTGCCAATGGAGCTGTGGTCATCGCAGAGACAAATATATCTCTAGGTGCCACTTCCGGGTTGGCGATCACATCGTAGGGACGTTGTTTGATAAAAGGCCAACAACCGGCCTCCAACAAACGCTCTTTGATTTGGGCTGCACTGGCCGTGTCGGGCTTCATGCTTCCAAAATCTTTAAAGCTGTCCTGGGCATCGGCTTCGATCACCAAACGAGTAATCACTCGTTTAGCACCGCGTTCGATTCGGGTCAGGGTCCCGCTTACGGGCGATACAAATTTGATCGACTCCTCGGATTTGGAATAAAAGAGGGTGTCACCTGCTTGAACGCGGGCGCCTTCTTTTAATACCATTTTGGGAGTGACCAGATGAAAATCTTTTGGTCTTATGGCGAAGGTCCGTGAGCGTGGTGCTTTGGATAGGGTTTTTTCTGCTTCGCCTTGTAATCGAATATTAAGACCTTTTTTAATCTTAATGTCTTTGGACATAGGACACTTGTGTTAAAGTTCTCTATAAAACCACAATGGGATTTGAATCCCATTTTTGGGCATGCAAATTTAATAATTAAAAGCTGCTTCACATAATAAATGAATATAATTTTCTGTTGCAGGGAACGACATCGTTTTCGCTGAAGACCTCGGCACAAAATTTGTTTATCTTTAAACCCTAACTTCGATTTGATGAATCTAAAAAACTGCCTGCTTGTTCTAAGTGCTTTGTTTGCAATACCCTGCCTGTCTCAGGGTATAGATATTATAGAACCAGACTACATCAGGACGGTACAGTTTCAAGGGATGACAGACCAAAGCGAATTACCCTTGGTGCGTGTAGGAGATCGACTCTCCCTTACTTTCGACGACATTATCGGCGACGAATCCGATTATTATTACCGCATTACGCATCATAATTTTGATTGGACCGAAAGCGATCTTTCCAAAGGTGAATACCTCGACGGATTCGACGATGTTCGCATCGAGACTTACGAGAACTCCCTGAACTCGTTACAGCTCTATTCGCACTATATGCTAAACATCCCAAATAGGGAGACCCGCGGATTAAAGAAAAGCGGGAATTACATGATTAGCATTTACAATTATGATGGTGATTTGCTGTTCACCAGAAAGTTTATGGCCATCAACCAAGAGGTGGGTGTAACGGTGAATATAAAAAGGGCCCGAACGCTTAAGTACATCGACTATATGCAAAGTGTGCACTTTGTAATAGAATCGAAGGAACTAATTATTAACCCCAAGCAAAACTTAAAAACGTTGGTGGTTCAGAATAACAACTTAAAAACGGCCATTACAGACCTAAAACCACAATACACCATAGGGGACCAACTGATTTATCGCTACGACACGGAATCTTCTTTTTGGGGCGGCAATGAATTTTTGAGTTTTGATAGCAAAGAGGCTCGAGCGGCCAATATAGGGATCCGCCGAATTGAATTGACAGACCTTTTCGAACATTATTTATATACCCGTGCCTCGAGAGCAGATTATCCCTATACCTACAACCCCGATATCAACGGGAATTTTGTGATTCGCCAATTTCAGGCATCCAATCCAAATATCGAAGCCGAGTATATTAGAACGCACTTTGCGTTGCAGTACTTTGAAGACATTGGAGACAAGGAAATCCACATCTACGGCAATTTTAACAACTGGTCCATAGACGAGAGCACCTATATGCGCTACGACCCAGAAGCAGACGTATATCGCCTTACCCGCTTATTTAAACAAGGTTTTTATAATTATCAGTTTGTCGTTGTAGATCGTGATGGAAGCATCGATCAAGGAGCTATTGGCGGCAACTATTGGGAAACAGAAAACGACTACACGGTCTTGGTGTACTATCGAGCGCCTGGAGAGCGTTTCGATCGAATTATCGGGATGGGCCGAGCCAACTCTACCAACATTACCAACAACTAAAGGCTGGGGTCTTTCGGTTCAATTCTGTAACTTTACCTTATGAGCGAGCAGACGCCAACCAAATATAAGGGTCGAAAAGCAGCAGAATACAGAGGTGCAGAATGCCTAAATTGTGGCACACCTCTAAAGCTAAGCGATGTTTATTGCTCTTATTGCGGCCAACTAAACACCAAGAAGAGCCTTGCACTCACAGACTTTATCGCCGAGTTTGTCGGAAGCATTATCACCTACGATTCTCGATTTCGCTTTACCTTGCGCGATCTGCTTTTTAAGCCTGGGGTTATCACCCGAAACTATGTAGGTGGGCAACGCTTAAAATACGCCAACCCTTTTCGGTTTTTCTTAAGTGTTTCCATCATCTATTTTTTGCTGCAAGGAATTCTGACCTCAATAACCGGAACCAATACCTGGTTTAAGGAAAACAGCAGTTCGGACCAAACCGAGGTAAACTTGGGCCCAACGGGAGACAATTTTAAAGTGTTTACAACCCAAGGGATTGACACCTTAAATATCGACTCCATAGTACGTACCGAAAGTCCAGAATTGGACACCTTGTTGCAAAACAAAAACATCCCAGGCATGGCCAGGTTAGACTCCATCCTTAAAGAGCGCAACCCGAACTTGGATTCCATCATGAAAGCTGAAGAATTGCCAACCATCACGCAGTTGGATTCTATCAACAACAGATACAATCCATTTGCCTTGAACAATTCTAAACGCGATAGTATCGATTATATCACCGAGGCAGACCTAGACACCCTAGGTTGGACCATGCGATCCATAGAACGCTTTAGCATGTACCGCGATTTCTACAAATTGACCGACATCAGAGACCCCAGGTTGGCCTTAGATAGTTTAAAGCACGAGCCATCGACCTATAACCGTTGGGTATATAGCAAAAACGAGTCCATCGATAAAATTATAGACGACCCCAGTGGTTTTGCGACTTACCTGATGAACAAGATTCCGTTTTTTGTCTTTTTCTTCGCCCCGATTTTCGCTCTGTTTTTTTGGTTGATATATATACGGCGCAATTACTCCTATATGGAACATCTGGTGTTTATCTTCCATATTTTTAGCTTTGTTTTTGTAGGCATGCTAATCGCTTTATTACCGGACACCCTTATTTTTGGCGATGGAATTATCATGGGGATCTTTTTACTGTTAATCGGGCCTTTTTACTTTTATAAAGCGCTGCGCAACTTTTACAAGCAAAGCCGCATTAAAACCATTTTAAAGTTTTTAATACTCAATGTTTTCTTCTGGATCGGAGTAAATATTACCGCTTTGATATTTTTTGCCATATCCGCGGCGATCTACTAATTATGAATCAACAAGTAACACAAGGCATAAAAGTAAGCGTGGAAACACGGTTCGAAGATCGCTACCAAGATCATCATGGAAGTCGTTATGCCTTTTCTTATACCATCACCATAGAAAACCTAAGTGAAAAGGTAGTACAGTTGATTCGCAGAAAATGGTATATAAAAGATGCCCTAAATGCCTCGGAAATCGTTGAAGGTTCTGGTGTTATTGGCGAGCAGCCCATCATACCTCCCAATGGCAAACATCGTTACAGAAGCGGATGCTTATTGGTATCGCCGGTGGGGTCCATGCACGGGCATTACGAAATGAAAAGCGATACCGATTCCTTTAATGTAGAAATCCCACTTTTTAAGCTGAGCGCACCTTTCGCGATGAATTAAACCGCGCCCAACTGCCGGCTCCTTCCAAACGAATCTTATCTCCATTTTGAATGATATGACAATGCCCACAGTGCGATTGATGAGTAAAGGTAAATGGCAGATTAGGGTCGATTCGATCCGAATGATAAACCCCGTCATAATCTAAAACGCCATCATCGTTATATCGCTTTATTCTGTAATAAAAGGAGGCCGATTCTACAGGACCAATCCATTCAAACCAAGCGCCACAGCCGATGCCATCTAGCCTTTGCGCATTGGGCACTTCTACCTCCTGTGCAACTTCCTGGTTTTTGGGTTTACGGTGGAAGTAATTTTTTAGGTTTTCTCTAAAGGCGCTACTTGCGAATGGATTTATCTGTTGGTCTAAAACTTGATAAATCGTACCACTCGCCGCCTTCTCTACATTTCCTACCGTACTTGGTGTAAATCGTTTATTAAACTTTAATCCTTTTATGATGAGTGGATCCGCCGTAGCCTCTAGTATGGTATCGGCGACAAAGCGCGAACAGTTGCTTCCGTTTTTTACAAAACCTCCATAAGGTACCTCATCGCGCTTTTGCAGGGCAAGCATATATGCCAAAGCCCGTTCGTGATCTATTCCGTCGCATACAGATGCCAATAATCTGCCAGCTCCATGGGTTTTTTCTGGATGAGCCTCTAACCAAAGTAGCAATCGATCTAGATTCTGCAATTGGCCATCGACGGTGTTCAATTTAAATGGAATCTCCAATTCGGCATCGGTACTGGCAGAGCGTACTCTCCCATAACCACTGGCCGTGATATAGCGACCGAAATCGAAATACTGCGCCTTCCCGCTTCTGTCATCAATTAAGACCAAAGCCGCATGACCTGCTTTGATATACTCTTGGGTCCCGAGCCCCACCAACGGCAGCAGCTTACAAATCCATTCTTTGCTCATGGTTACAAAGGTATCTGGATAGGCCAATACCACTATTTTACCGGTAGCTATCATAGAACATCATGGGTTTTTAGTCCTGTGGAAAGGTCTTCATAATCGAATTGCCAGTTAAGGCCTTTGCAAACAACCTGACTAATGCTCCTTGTCTTTACAAATTGTCGGTCCATAATTAGGTCGTTCAAAGGGTCTCCATCACCAGCCTGATGATGAAATATTTGTAACGATTCTCGGTCTTGCTCGGGCTGTTTTTCTAACCAGCTAGCAAACCATACTTCCCTTTTAGCCTTTACCTCTGGCGTATAGAGCAAGGTTGAAGACCAGATTCTTGTTTCCCAAGGCAATACAGTCCTTAAAGCTTCCTGCCCTGTCCAAATCAGTTGCGCCAATTTAGGCTGGGCGTCACTTACTATCTCTATTAATGTAAAGGGTTCTACGTTGTCTAAAGTCCCGTCTTTTAAACCGTCCAAGCCATTTGGACTCGAAAGGATTTCTTTCACAACTAAACCACGGCTTCGGGCATAGGTGCCACCAGGTATATGTGGCTCTAAACCTCCATTGAGCAAACAAACCATTCGCTGTCTTTGGGTATTGCTACCAATCCAGGTCCCTCCTGCCAAAGCATCCTTGGGATAAAAAAGCATACCGCCATCTTCTTTATATGCCTGTGGCGGAATTGTTCCACGCCCAGGAGCCTCGTCCCGATTTGAGGTAAATATAAAGTCCGAATGATTCATCGGATAGAAAGTGGCTGTACACATCTTTAGTATGGTCTAATTTTAATTTAGAAACTTACGAATTATTTTGATTTTCGGACCAACATTGGCGACGGCATTGTATGTGTTAGTAGAAAAATTGGGTTCTTTTTTTTGTACCTTTGCCATCCAAAATTAATAATCTAATCTGCAATTATGGGTAAAGGATTTTTTGAAGTTCCAATCGCCGTTAATGAGCCTGTAAAAGGGTATGCCCCAGGCAGCCCAGAGCGCGACGCGCTATTGGCCACTTATCGCGAAATGTACAACAGCACCATCGATGTACCACTTTATATCAATGGCAATCATGTTTCTACCGGAGACACAGCCACTATGGCTCCTCCACACGATCATCAGCATATTTTAGGAACCTACCACAAGGCCGAAAAAAGCCATATCGATACTGCTATCGCTACGGCCTTAGAAGCCCGTAAAAATTGGTCTAAGATGCCATGGGAACAACGCGCCGCTATATTTTTACGTGCCGCCGAATTGATCGCCGGACCTTATCGTGCAAAGATCAATGCAGCTACCATGTTGGCCCAATCGAAGACGGCCCACCAGGCAGAGATCGACGCGGCCTGCGAGCTAATCGACTTTCTTAGATTTAACGTACAGTTTATGACAGAGATCTATGCCGAACAGCCCGAGTCTACTTCTGGCGCTTGGAATAGATTGGAATACCGTCCGCTAGAAGGATTTATCTACGCTATCACTCCCTTTAATTTTACTGCCATTGCGGCCAATTTGCCTGCTAGTGCTGCCTTGATGGGGAATGTTGTTGTTTGGAAGCCATCCGATAGCCAAGTGTACTCTGCCAAGGTCATCCTCGATATTTTCGAAGAAGCGGGTGTTCCTCCTGGTGTGATCAATATGGTGATGGGCGACCCGGTGATGATTACCGACACCGTTTTGGCGAGCCCAGATTTTAGTGGAATCCACTTTACCGGCTCTACCCACGTGTTTAAAGACATCTGGCAAAAGATCGGGACCAACATCCATAACTATAAAACCTACCCAAGAATTGTTGGGGAAACCGGTGGGAAAGACTTTATTGTTGCCCATAAAACCTCCAACCCGGCACAGGTGGCTACAGCCATCGCACGTGGCGCCTTCGAATTTCAAGGGCAAAAATGTAGTGCCGCTAGTCGCTGCTACATCCCTCAGAGTATTTGGCCCGCGGTAAAAGAACAATTGGTGGCAGACATGGCGAGCTTTAAACAAGGCTCTCCAGAAGATCTCTCCAATTATGTTACTGCTGTAATCCATGAAGGAAGCTTCGATAAATTGGCTAGTTATATAGATGCGGCCAAGGCAGACGAAGGTGCAGAGATTATCGCCGGAGGAAACTACGACAAAAGCAAGGGATATTTTATAGAGCCCACCGCCATCGTCGCTAAGGATCCAAAGTATACCACCATGTGCACCGAGTTGTTCGGACCTGTGGTAACCATTTATGTTTACGAAGACGATGCCTGGGAAGAAACTTTGCATTTGGTAGACCAAACCGGAGAGTACGCTTTAACCGGGGCAGTGTTTAGCGAAGATCGTTACGCCTTAGAACAAGGGGTTCGCATTTTGGAGAATGCCGCTGGGAATTTCTACATCAACGATAAGCCTACAGGAGCCGTTGTCGGACAACAACCATTTGGTGGAGCACGCGCCAGCGGAACCAACGACAAGGCCGGAAGCAAGCTTAATTTGTACCGTTGGGTTTCGCCAAGGATGGTGAAAGAAACCTTTGTAACACCAACAGATTATCGCTATCCTTTCTTAGGAGAATAGCAGGAAATCCCATAAAAGCAAAAACCGTGAAGAGAGCGCTGCTCTACTTCACGGTTTTTTTATGAGGTATACTTAAACTTATTCGTAAGGCTTATACTCGTCTAGGTAAGCAATCTGTGCATTGATAGCCGTATTGTCTTCCATCACCAACATAGCAACTAAAGATAGGTTGGCTGGCACCATATCGCCATTGAGGGTGTAGCTAAAGCTACGGGTGTATTCTTCTAAGGCTGCGGTAGCAGGTATGTTATCACCCAATACTCCTCCTAGAGAAGCGCGTAATACATGATCGTTTACAAAATCTACGATAGGATTCCCCAACTCGTAAAAAGGACTGTTAGGATCTGTATCGAAATAGTTGATCTGTTCGCTTAAGATTCCATCTTCCAAAAGGTAAACCACCAATTTGGTATTGCTGAGTTCCATTTCTGAAGAGATTCCAACTTTTACCGTTAGATCGCTACCGTCTAAGCTAGATTGTATAGACAACGCGGCATAGGTATCTAAACCTGCTATGCTACTTACATCCTCGGCAGGGTGCGGGTTGCTCCAGTTTTGTGTTCTATTGATTCTACCAGAAGGAAATCCAGAAACTTCGAATTCGTCGCGAATGGCTTCTTCGAAAGGCAAGGCCATCTCGTCGTCGTTATGAATACCAATAACAGCAACATCGCTGGTTTGGGCATATACTTCTTCTATAGCTGCAGAGATTCTTGGGCAATAACCGCACCAAGCCCCGGTGTAATCTTCTACCACCACTTTGCGTTTTGGGACGATTACTGCAATAGTCTCGGTATCTGTAGTAACCAAGGTGCCGTCTACGTCATATTCGGCATAAACCTCGAATTGCCCTACGTCGGCCGAGCTAAACGAACTGCCTTCGATGGCTGTTCCGTCTATGTAAAAAGTAGCCTGCTGTGTCACGTCATTTCCGTCGGCATCTAGAACTTGGAATGCGTTTTCCTGATCGCGAAGTGAGGCTGGTCTAACCACTAGGGCCGATACGATAGGATCTGGGTCGACTACATCTCCGTCGTCTACAAAGTCGGAGAAATCTTCGGTTTTGGTACATGCATTAAATAGCAGTAAAAAGCAGATGAGCGCGCTGGCTCCAAATAAATTCTTATTCATTGTCGATTTTTTATGGGGCGTAAATTTATATTTTTTTTTTGGATTGAGCAGCAGCAAGTTAACAGATTGGCAAGAAGATTGCTCTAGGAATGTCAATTCGTTATCAGCATTCAAATTTTATTAATACATTCGCAGACAAATTTAACCTATCATGAGATTTTTAACTATCGCCCTCCTTCTGGTAAGCCTCAATGCATGGTCCCAGAACGAAGTACCTTCAACAGCTTTAACAACCTTAGACGGAGAATCTACCAACTTACAAGAACTAGCCAGTGACGGAAACGTAAAGATTGTTTCGCTTTGGGCTACCTGGTGTGTACCTTGCTTAAAGGAGCTAGACGCCATCAACGATTTGTACGAAGATTGGCAAGATGAGACCGATGTAGAACTGATCGCCGTCTCTATCGATGACAGTCGTACCGTGAAACGCGTAAAGCCATTGATTAATGGTAAGGCTTGGGATTACACCATTGTTTTGGATACCAACAACGATTTGAAGCGCGCTTTAGGAGCCGCTACCGTCCCTCTTACGCTTATCATTAAAGACAACAAAATTTTGTACCGTCACTCGGGTTACAACCCAGGCTCGGAATTTGAGCTTTACGAGAAAGTACAGGAATACGCCAAATAACCCCATCTAACTTCCTTGCATGATGAAGAAAATTTTATTCTTACTGCTGCTATGCAGCTCTGTTGGCCTATGGGCTCAAGACAGAGGTAATTTTTACGGAGGCCTCGAATCGAACTCCCAATGGTTGCTCGACGACGACGACTTAAATTTTGTCGCTCCCGAAGATCAATTTCGATCTAACAACTATTTTCAATTAAACTACAACCTGGGTAAGTTTACGGCTGGGGTTCAGTACGAAAACTACCTACCCTCTGCCCTTCTTGGTTATAGCCCAGATTTGGATGGTGGAAACGAAATCGCCACTTATTACCTACAATTTACCGACGAAGCCTTAGACGTAACTGCGGGTTATTTTTACGAGCAATTTGGGAATGGGTTAATGTTTAGAACCTGGGAAGACAGACAATTAGGAGTTAATAATTCGCTGCGTGGACTGCGTGTTAAATTTGATGCGACCGACTACCTAACCTTTAAAGGGGTATACGGAAACCAACGTAACGCCATGGAAATCTCTGACGGTGTGGTCCAGGGATTGGATGGAGAAATCGATTTGGGAACGGCCTTTAAGATGGGTGACCTCGACCTACGTGCAGGAGCCAGTTATGTAGCCCGCTACCAAAGCACAGGTGTAAACGACACTATCCCAAGCACCGTTAACTCTTATGGAGGACGTTTGAGCTTTAGCGCAGGCAATTTTTATGGAGGAATCGAAGGGTCTGTAAAGGATCCGGACGTTATTGCTAACGAAGGAGAGCTGATCTCTAACCGAACTTACGACGGTAGTGCCGTACAGTTAGACCTTGGATATGCCCAAAAAGGATTGGGTATTAACGGGATCTTTAGGCGTTTGGAAAACTGGAGCTTTTACTCCGACAGAACCGCCGAAGGAAACATCTACTTGCAACAACTGATTCATTATGTGCCGGCATTGACTAAACAACAGGATTATTTGCTTACCAACATCTATGTATACAATTCGCAGCCTCGATTACTAACCACAGATAACGAGAGACGCGCTGGAGAGGTAGGAACCCAATGGGATCTATACTACTCCTTCCCTAAATATTCATTCTTAGGGAAATACCGTACCAAAATCGCGGCCAACTTTAGCTATTGGGGCGGACTCGATGCCGAATTTAACGACGACCTCTCTTACGAAGCCGAGTTTATCGGGTCTGGAGATCGCTACTTCCGCGACTTTAACTTCGAGATAAAAAACCGTTGGAATAAGTCTTGGAGTACCGTGGCCACTTTCCAGAATGTAATTATCGATAAAGGTGTTTCTTTAGGAGGCCCATTAGGAGTGCAAGGAGACATCCGTGCAACGGTGGCCGTAGCAGAAGCTACTTACCGAATGGATAAAGGGCGTTCTTTCCGCTTCGTTGCACAGCACCTATGGACAGAGCAAGACCGCGAAAATTGGGCAGCTGGAGTAATAGAATATAGCTTCTCTTCCAGACTTAGTGCTTTTATCGCCGACAGTTACAACTACGGAGGCGAAGGTAAAATCCATTACTACAACATTGGAGGGGCCTACTCTAAAGGACGCACCCGATTCTCTATGAACTATGGCCGCCAACGAGGGGGACTGATTTGTATTGGAGGGGTTTGCCGATTTGTTCCAGAAAGCAATGGATTGAACGTAAATTTAGTAGTGACTTTTTAAGACATTAATGGCATAAATGCCATTAAAAGCCAGGAAATTCGCTTCCTGGCTTTTTTTATTCCTCAAAATCAATGACTTACTCCTAATCCTATCGAATTAATAGGATAGCAGGCAGGATGTAGCCTAACAGACATTCATCCTGAAACTCTAGTATTTATAAGGCATAAGAGGCAATAACAGTTGTTTTCTTAACACAAATTTGTATATTTATTAACTTAATAAACAATTGCGGGTTTTCCCTTAAAATTGATCGACGAATCGTAAAAATCTTATCACATGCTTAAAAAACTACCTATTTTTGTTGTGCTTCTTTTAACAGGCATAACAGCTTATGCTCAGACCATCGTAAGTACAACCCCAGAGAACAAAAAAGTAATCCTGGAGGAATTTACCGGGATTAACTGCGTATGGTGTCCAGCGGGACACGCAATCGCCAATGCTATTAAAGATGCCAACGAAGACAATGTATTTTTGATAAACATCCACACCGGTGGATTTTCTACTCCTGGTGCAGGGCAGCCAGACTTTAGAACGCCATTTGGATCGGCCATTGCCGGACAATCTGGCTTAGTAGGTTACCCCGCAGGTACTGTAAACCGTCACTTCTTCGCAGGTCAGGCACAGAATGGAGGAAACGGAACAGCGATGAGCCGTAACCAATGGACTTCTGCCTCTAACGAAATATTGGGCGAAGCCTCTTATTTAAATATGGCCGTAGAAGCCGATGTAGATGTTCAAACCAACGAGCTTACGGTACATGTAGAAGCTTATTATACTGGCAGTAGCCCAGAAAGCACTAACAAATTGAACGTTGCCCTGTTGCAAAACAACACTTTAGGCCCACAAACCGGAGGGAATATGGGGAACGAATATGTACACCAACACCGTTTGGTACACATGGTTACAGGACAATGGGGAGAGATAATCAATGAGACGTCCAATGGCGACTTTATCGATAGAACCTACACTTATACCATCCCTGCCGATTACAACGATGTACCGGTAGAAATTTCGGAATTAGAGGTTGTTGTTTTTATGACAGAGACCAACCAAGAAATCATTAGCGGAAATGGTGGGTATCCCACCTTCTCTAACTTTGCGCACAACAATGATGTTACTGCCCGTTACGTAAACAGCATCGATGACCAATGTGGATTCGATCTAGGACCAGTGGTTAACATCCAGAATACAGGTAACGACGAGGTTACTTCTGTAGAAATTAACTATAGCATTAATGGTGGTACTCCGGCGAGTCATACTTGGACAGGGACCTTGTCTTCGCTACAAAATGTGGATGTAGAACTTCCGGGCATCGGTTACGATCTTCAAGAAGTGAATACCGTGAGCATAACTCTTGGTAGTGATGATGACGCTTCCAACAACGATGCAGAACTAAACTTCAACCAAACCTTTTTAGCCACCAATACCATCAACCTAATCCTAAATACCGATGGGCAAGGGAGTCAGTGTACTTGGGATATTACTAACCTTGCAGGGGATGTAGTAGAAAGCGGTGGACCTTACGGAAACAACGAGAACATTCAGGAGACTTTCGAATTGGATGGAGACTGTTACCAGTTTAACCTTTATGATGCCGGTGGAAACGGTGGAGGTTCTGTCGTACTATTCGATGATGGTGGAGAAACCATTTACTCTTCCAGCGGAGATTATGAAGAAGGTGCTTCTGTATTCTTCTCTACAGATGGTTTCCTTGGAATCACTAGTGGTCAGCTAGAGCAACTTAGCGTTTACCCGAACCCGGCAAGAGGTGTGATCAACATCGCTCAGGCTGAAGGGGCTAATGTAGCCATCTACGATATCAGTGGACGTATGGTGATGAATGCCGAAGGTATTTCGTCTAACCAGCAAATGAACGTAGCTGCTCTTGGCGCCGGAACTTACTTTGTACAAGTAAACCTAGAAGGTGAGCAGAGCATGAAAAAAGTAGTAATTGCAAATTAATATTGGTTAGTTAGCTTACACTTTTATACCAACCCGGTAACGCCATGAAGCAGTGCGAAGCGCACTTCACGGAGCTACCGGGTTTTTTTATCCCTTAAATTTTAGCGGTAAGTGGACCACAGATTTGGTCTCGAAGAAATCCTCTTGGAAATAATCGGTAAGCGGATACGTACTGGCCTTTGGGAAAGGCGCTAGCTCCTCCGTAAGATCTCCCCCTTTTAAATACAGAATGCCATTTTTAAGAGGGTGTTTTTGCTTTTTGGCCACTTTGCCCCGCACCCAGCGCACAAAAGTTTCCATCTGAGCTACGGCCCGAGAAACGACAAAGTCGTATTGGTCTTGTACCTCTTCTGCCCTGCCATGGGTAGTACGAACGTTGTCTAATTCTAAGCCAGCCACCACCTCATCGACCACTTTGATCTTTTTTCCGATACTATCGACCAAATGAAATTGTGCCTCCGGAAACAGTATGGCTAAGGGGATCCCAGGGAAACCTCCCCCTGTCCCTACATCAAGGATTTTACTTCCCGGTTTAAAAGGCTGAATTTTTGCAATTCCCAAAGAATGCACTACATGTCGTAAATAGAGTTCGTCGATATCCTTGCGAGATACCACGTTGATTTTCAGGTTCCAATCTTGGTAAAGCGCCTCCAACTGGGCGAAACGCTCTAACTGTAATGGGTCTAAGTCGGGAAAGTACTTTAGTAGAATGTCCATGGATAATTATCAACAATCAAAGGTAATATTTAGTTTAATATTTTATGATTTTGTATAAGAATTTGTCCAAAACCTTATGTAATTTAGTGCCGAAATTTTTGGGCATCCCCAAGTGTAACGCAAACCACTGTGAGTCAAAAACAAATCGTCTTTTCCCGAGCAGATTCTGCAAAGTTTTTTAGAACCCTAAACAAGCGAGTCAATCAATATTTTAAGGAGAACAATGTCGCTAGATCGGGCAACTGGAAATTGCACCTAAAAACGGCTGTGATGTTTACCCTTTACCTAGCGCCATATTTTTTATTCATGCTGGTAGACATGCCTGGATGGCTACAACTGTTGCTGGTTGTGGTGATGGGAATCGGTATGGCCGGTGTCGGTATGAACGTCATGCACGACGCCAACCATGGGTCCTACTCTTCCAAAAAGTGGGTCAATAAAATGATGGGAAGTAGCATTTACATATTGGCTGGTAATGTGTACAACTGGCAAGTTCAGCATAATGTATTGCACCATACCTACACCAACATCGTAGGACATGACGAGGACATGGATGCAGGGTCTATCTTGCGCTTTTCCGAGCACCACCAATGGAAATGGTTCCATAGATTTCAGCATATCTATAGCGTATTCCTGTATGGCTTGCTTACCTTCAACTGGGTACTCACGGCAGACTTCAAACAGACCAAGCGCTACCTAGACCGCAAACTTTATTACGGAAAACTGCCATCGCCAATTAAGCAATGGAGCACCCTGATATTCTTTAAGCTATTTTACGCCATCATGTGGATTGTTGTCCCGTTGTTGTTCTTTAACATCGTTTGGTGGAAGGTCCTTCTTGGTTTCTTCCTAATGCATTATACAGCTGGGGTGATCCTTAGCGTGGTATTTCAATTAGCACATGTGGTAGAGGATGCAGAAATGCCCATGCCCGACGAAGCAGGGAATATGAAAAACACCTGGGCGATCCATCAGTTGTTTACCACGGTGAACTTTTCGACCAATAACCGCATCATGAATTGGTTTACGGGAGGGCTTAACCACCAGGTAGAGCACCATATTTTTCCCCATATCAGCCATGTGCATTACACCAAGATTTCTGCTATTGTTCGGAACACAGCCAAAGAATTCAACCTACCCTATAACGAATATAAAACCACGCGCAAGGCTGTAATCGCTCACTTCCGACACTTAAAAGAACTCGGAGCGAAACCCGCCATGGCTGTTTAATAATGAGCAACAATAATCTTTCTAAACGTGTCAAAGAAATGGCCACCTCGGCCACCTTGGCCATGGCAGCCAAGGCACGTGAATTGCGAGAAGAAGGTAAGGACATCATCGGGTTAAGCTTAGGCGAACCAGATTTTACCGTTCCAGAATTCGTTAAAGAAGCCGCGATACAAGCGGTAAAAGACGACTACCATTCTTATACACCCGTAGATGGCTACGGAGACCTAAAACAAGCCATCATCAAAAAATTTAAGCGCGATAACGGGCTCGATTATGACCCGCTGCAAATCGTGGTTTCTACAGGAGCCAAGCAATCGTTGGCCAATTTGGCCCAAGTCTTGCTCAATCCGGGAGACGAAGTGCTGCTGCCCGCCCCTTATTGGGTGAGTTACAGCGACATCAGCAAAGTATCTGGTGGAGTACCAGTGGCCATCCCGACTTCTATAGAAACAGACTTTAAGGTAACCCCTGCCCAATTGGAAGCTGCGATTACCGATAAGACCAAGATGATGATCTTTAGTTCGCCCTGCAACCCGAGTGGGTCTGTGTATAGCATGGAAGAATTAAGAGCGCTGGCCGATGTTTTGGTAAACTACCCAGACGTTATCGTGGTAAGCGACGAGATCTACGAGCATATCAACTATGTTGGTGGGCATGTTTCTATGGCTGCCTTCCCAGATATGTACGACCGCACGGTAACCGTTAATGGCGTGTCTAAGGCATTTTCCATGACCGGTTGGAGAATCGGTTATATCGGGGCACCACAATACATCGCACGCGCTTGTAATAAAATGCAAGGACAGGTAACCAGTGGGGCCAATTGTATCGCACAACGCGCTACTATTGCAGCACTAGAAGCATCGCCTAGTCAAATACAGTACATGATAGACGCCTTCGAAGAGCGAAGAAAGCTGATTTTAGGATTGTTGGCAGAAATCCCAGGGATTCGCTCTAACGAGCCAGATGGGGCCTTTTACGTATTCCCAGATGTTTCCTCCTACTTCGGAAAAGAGTTACGCGGGAAGACCGTAGCAGACGCCAACGACTTTGCGATGTATCTATTGGAGGAAGCAGGAGTTGCTACCGTTACCGGAGCGGCCTTTGGAGATGCCAATTGCATCCGTATCTCTTACGCGGCCTCGGAAGAGGATATTAGAAACGCCATGGCCCGCATTAAGGAAGTACTTATTTAAGCAGAAGAAAATTGACATAAAAAAAGCCCGATGCAATGCACCGGGCTTTTTTATTTAGGTGCTACCCTAATTATCTTTTAACGAACTTGATCGTTTTAGAAACACCTTGGTTATTGGTCAATACCACAATGTATGGCTGAGAAGCCAAACTTCCTAAAGTGATCTGTCCACCGCCAGCAGCCACACGTCCGTTGGCTACTACTTTTCCTTGGATGCTATAAACAGTTGCTGTCAACTCTTCCTGAGTTTGAACATCTAATTGGTTGCGCACTACTGTGCTTACCAAGTTTACGTTGTCTAATTGGTTGTCACCAATACCCAATGCAGGGTCGTAACGGTAAGTTATAGAAAGGTTTTCACCGATGTCGGCACCACCTCCGTCTACCATATGGAATCGGAATACGTAATCGATCGGGCTTCCACCTCCATCAGATTGGTTGTAAAAGTGGTTCCCAGGTAGCGACTGTCCGTTACCGTCGATGGTTACCCAGTCATTTCCTAGTGGATAATCTCCACCAACTGTAATCTCTGTATAACACAGACCCCAGCATAGCTCGAATAAGCTACCGTCTGCATTTATCGCACTTACAAATTCGATCTTTACATTGATCGGGTCTGAAGTTTCGTTGTTTACAAAAAAGTCGTGCTTAGATTCTGGGGCTTCAAAACTTCCAAATTCCAATACGTCTCCGTCATTGATCATGTTTCCATCAGCATCTTCTACGGTATAGGGAAGTTGTGCAAATAAAGATCCGCTCACCAATAGGGCTAAAAAAGTAATTTTTTTCATAGTTGTGGTCTTAAGTTTATGTTTCAAATTTATCATAAATAAATTAGTGATACAAGCCTAAACCCTTTAAAATAAAGGGGTTTAGATAGTTAGCCCAATGCGCTGGCCCTCAAGCCCTGCCCCTGCTCGTACCCTATAAACTCAATAGATTTTATGGTTTTAATCAATTTTTTTTAAGGGATGTGGTCACTTTGGGAAAATAAGTGCATTTTTAGGGCAAAATTCCAATAATCATGGCAAAGATCTTACTATTAGGAAGTGGCGAACTGGGGAAAGAATTTGTAATTGCAGCCCAGCGCCTCGGCCAGCATGTCGTCGCTGTGGACAGTTACCAAAATGCCCCAGCTATGCAAGTGGCACAACAATGGGAGGTGATCAATATGCTAGATGCCGAAGCCCTAGACGCCTTGGTGGCTAAACACCAACCAGATTTAATCGTCCCAGAGATCGAAGCCATCCGAACGGAGCGTTTTTACCAGTACGAAGAACAAGGTTACACGGTAATTCCTTCTGCCAAGGCCGCCAACTTTACCATGAACCGCAAAGCCATTAGAGACTTGGCCGCGAAGGAGCTTGGCTTGCGTACGGCGCCTTATCGCTATGCCCGTTCTGCCGAAGAACTAAAAGCCGCTGTAGCCGTCATCGGGATGCCTTGTGTGGTAAAACCCTTGATGTCCTCCAGTGGTAAAGGACAAAGCACAATAAAGAATACCGGCGATATCGATTCCGCTTGGACCTATTCGCAAGAAGGCTCTAGAGGCGATGTAGCCGAAGTCATCGTAGAAGGCTTTATTCATTTCAACTACGAAATAACCCTACTAACGGTAACCCAAAAAGAAGGTCCAACCTTATTCTGTCCGCCCATAGGACACAGACAAGAACGAGGCGATTACCAGGAAAGCTGGCAGCCGGCTGCCATGGAAAGTGGACACCTAGCCACTGCACAAGATATGGCGCAAAAAGTGACCCAAGCCCTAGGTGGGCCTGGAATATGGGGGGTAGAGTTTTTTATCGCCGATGAGGGGGTTTACTTTTCGGAACTCTCACCACGCCCACACGATACCGGTATGGTCACCCTAGCCAATACCCAAAACTACAATGAGTTTGAATTACACCTAAGAGCGGTCTTGGGGATTCCTATCCCAGAGATTAAGCCTTTGCGCGTAGGCGCTTCGGCAGTCATACTGGCAAGCCAACATAGCGACAACCCGATTATCGATGGAATAGAACAAGCCTGTCTTGCCCCTAATAGCGACTTACGCCTTTTTGGAAAGCCTAGCTCCCGTCCCTACCGTCGTATGGGGGTAGCCCTTGCATACGACCAATTAGAGGGCAGTGTAGAAGCTTGTGTAGAAAGAGCTAAAGCCATCGCTGGTGTAATTAGCATAGAATAGAGCGCGAAAAGGCATAGAATTTGTTTGTACATTTGGGTATGCGAACAACCTACTTGCTGCTTTTATTTTGTCTGTGCCTTAGCAGTCTTAGTGCACAAGAGACTCGTTATACCCTTTTCTACGAACACGACAAGTTTGAGCTGACCGAGGCCCACATCCAATTTTTAGACAGCTTAAACACCACTCCGGATAAAGAGCTTTACGATGTACATATAAAAGGCTACACCAACAGCATAGGCAGCGAGGCTTATAACTTGGAGCTTTCTAGACGTCGAGCCGAAAACGTAAAGGGCCAGTTGCGCAGTTTCACCATCATATCGACAACTGGTTTGGGCGAAATCAATAGTGAAGCAGCAGATAATCGAAGGGTCGATATCCTGATTCATCTAAAGACGGAGCATGTTCCGGTGGCCGGAGAAATCGTAGAGGAACCCAGGGAATACATCACCCATACTCCAGCAGTGATGGAATATGTGGTTCCGACCGTTGGAGATAAAATTGTATTGGAAGGAATCCGGTTTTATCCAGATCGCGACGTCATTATGGACGAGAGCAAGGATGCACTAGACGATCTATTGCTGTTTTTAAAACGAAACCCAGGGGTAAGGTTTAAATTGATCGGGCATATCTGTTGTGGGAGCACCGACTATCCGGGGAGAGATTTGCGTAACCACCGCACGGGTAAATACGATCTGTCCGAGTCTAGGGCTCGATCGTTGCATAACTACTTGGCCAAAAAAGGAGTGAACACCAAACGCATGCAGTATATCGGGATGGCCTACAGACAGCCAACAGGTAAGGGAGACGAATTTGACAGGCGTGTTGAAATAGAAATAATTTCCATCGATTAGGCTAGCGATTACGCCAAAAGAAAGGTGTAAACAAGATGAGCACCGTAAACAGCTCTAACCTCCCCAACAACATCAAGAAAGATGCCCACCATTTGGCGGCCAATGGCAGCTTGGAATAGGTTTCTAATGGTCCTAAATCTCCTAAAGCCGGGCCAACATTACCCAAGGTAGAGGCGGCACCTCCCAAGGCCGTTCGGTAATCTAATCCCAACCAAGAAAATACCAAAACCCCTAATATAAAAGAGAGCATATACAGAATAAAGAAGCCCAAGATATTATACACAATAGGCGCTTGGACTGCACGAGAGTTATAGCGTACCGGGAGGATGGCAGAAGGATGTAACGAGCGGCGGAATTCTAACATCCCGTTTTTGATCATGATTAGGTGGCGCACAATCTTGACGCCCCCAGCGGTAGAGCCCGAGGAACCTCCTAAGAACATCAAGCCAAAAAAGAAAATGGTTAAAAAGGGCGTCCAAGCGGTATAATCTGCGGTTACAAAACCCGTGGTGGTAACGATGGCCAACACCTGAAACAAGGCATGACGAAAAGCGCTCTCTGCAGCCCCCCAAACCATTGGGAAATACTCTGTAGGACTACCGATGTCTGCCCTAAAGTGTATCATCGTAGCAGAGACTAGGGTAAGCGCCAATACAAATACGAGGTACCATTTAAACTCATCGTCCCTCAAAATTCGGGCAAAGCGCCCCTTAACGGCAAAGTAACTAAGTACAAAATTGGTCCCTGCTAGGAACATAAAGACCATGATGATGTATTGTATAATGGGCTGGCCATTCCAATAGGCCACGCTGGCGTTTTTGGTAGAAAAGCCTCCAGTACTCAGGGTACTAAGCGAATGATTTAGGGCATCGAAAAAACTCATACCTGCCACGCGTAATAGGATGGTTTCTGCGATGGTATACCCCACATAGATCAACCAAAGTCTTTTGGCGGTATCTGTGATCCGAGGGTGTAATTTGTCGCCTCCAGGCCCCGGGGCTTCCGCAGCGAACAACTGCATCCCCCCTATTCCCAATAGCGGTAAGATAGCGATGGCCAAAACGATGATCCCCATCCCTCCTATCCAGTGCGTAATACTGCGCCAAAGCAATATCCCTTCTGGCAGCGATTCTACCTCATCGAGGATAGTCGCCCCAGTGGTGGTATAGCCACTCATGGTTTCGAAAAAGGCATTGGCGAAACTAGGGATGGTGCCCGTAAACAAATAGGGCAAGGTGCCTGCCAGGGACATAAAAATCCAGCCAAAGGTCACAATGATGTATCCATCGCGTTTGCCGAGTTCTTTTTTGTGGTCTTTGGTAGAGAACATGATGATTCCACCGAGTAAAAGAGTGCTAACACCAGCCAGGACCATATCTACACCAGCACCATCATTGTACACAAAACTGCAGATAGCCGCCAAAAGCATAAAGCCGCCGTTCACCACCAACAGCAAGCCCATCAGGTGAAAGATGATCTTTAAGTTTAGTTTGGCCGCGGTAAGCATTATACGAAGAGTTTTTCTACTTTCCCGATGGCTTTTGGCAAAGAGCAGACCACGATGCGGTCGCCACTTAAGATTTTAAAATCGCCCAAAGCGATCAGGCCCACGCCGTCGCGGATGACCCCTCCGATAATAGCCGAACGCGGAAAATCGATTTCACGCACCACTTTGTTACACACCTTGGAAGTAGGCGATACCACAAACTCCAACAACTCTGCATTGAGGTTGTTCAGCATGGTCATGGCAACGATGTCTCCTTTTCGGATATGACGGAAAATATGATTGGCCGCCAGTAATTTTTTATTGATAAGCGTATCGATTCCTATCGATTGAGATAACTGGAAGTAGTCCATGTTTTCTACCAAGGCGATGGTTTTCTTCACCCCTTTGCTCTTGGCTACCAGGCAAGACATGATATTGGTCTCACTGTTCCCTGTTACAGAGATAAAGGCATCCATCTCTTGTATGGATTCTTCTTGCAACAGCTCTACATTACGCCCGTCACCGTTAATGACCAAACAATTTGGGATGTCATCGGCGATCTCGAAGGCCTTTTGCTTGTCGTGCTCGATCAGCTTTACGTTGAATTTGCTTTTGCAAAGATCGGTAGCGGTTTTAAAGCCGATTTTACTTCCGCCTAAAATCATGACATTTTTGATATCCTCCTTAACCTTCCCGGTGAACTTGTAGATTTTTTCCACGCCCTCGCGCGTAGTTGTAAAATATACCTGATCTCCTTCTTTAAAGAGGGTGTCGCCGCGTGGTATTAAAGTGTATTGAGTGCCATAGCGCTGTATGGCGATAGGCACATAGTCCAACTCTGGGTACAAATCTGCTACCTGTCTTACCGTCTTACCTGCAAAGGTTGCAGTCCTCGACAAATGCAGGCCAATCATGATCAAAGCACCGTTTTCGAACTCGTAAGTATCGTTAAAACCGCTCTGATTGAGCAGTAGTTCGATTTCCTCTGCCGCTAGGGCTTCGGGCGAGATCAGTTCGTCTATACCAAATTTTGTAAAGCCGACTTCTTCCTTATTGTCGAGGAATTCGTTGTTAGAAATACGAGCGATGGTTCGCCGTGCTCCTAATTGTTTGGCTAGTACGCAAACGGTAATATTGGTGGTTTCTGAAGAGGTGACCCCAATCACCAAATCTGTGCGGTGCACCTGGGCCTCTTTTAGAACGGATATGGATGTGGCATCTCCCCTTATTACGCGAATATCCAAATGGGTGTCGGCATAGGCCAAGGAGTCCCTATTGGTATCGATAAGTGTGATGTCCTGTGATTCGAAGGAGAGGAGCTTCGCCAAGTGAAATCCTACTTCGCCTGCCCCTGCAATGATAATCTTCATAGTGCGCTATAAGCAATACGGGGCAAAGGTATGGAAAAAACAAGTACATGGGGTGTCATAAACCGTTTGCTAATTTCCTTTTTAGCCACTGGAGATTGGGCGATTCCTTAAAAGTCCGTAGTTTTGCAACCGCTTGAAAGTTATGGCAAAAAACATTACACCTTACCAAGAATCCGGCGCTTCGAAGAAGCAACAAGTCGAGCAGATGTTCGATAATATATCCGGCGAATACGATGGCCTAAATAGGGTGATCTCTTTAGGGAGTGATGTGAAGTGGCGTAAGAAGGTAATCCGGATGGTTTGCGAGCGTAAGCCACAGGCTGTGTTGGACATCGCCACGGGAACCGGCGATTTGGCCTTACAAATAGGCAAGCAACTCCCCGAGGCTCATGTTATCGGGCTCGACCTCTCTGAAGGCATGCTGGACGTGGCTCGTAAAAAGGCCGTTCAACGCGAACTTCCAGGGATCCAATTTGTAAAAGGCGATAGCGAAAATCTACCTTTTCCCGATTCGCAGTTCGACGCCATCACGGTTTCTTTTGGGATTCGAAATTTTGAACATTTGGAAGTGGGCCTAGAAGAAATCCTAAGGGTCTTGAAGCCTGGTGGGATCTTTGTTATTTTAGAGACCTCTGTTCCTACTAAATTTCCTTGGAAACAAGGCTACTTTATATACAGTAGAGGAATCTTGCCAACTGTTGGACGGATCTTTTCCAAAGACAAGGTGGCCTATAAATACTTAAGCGAAAGTGCAGCAGAATTTCCGTTCGGGGCTGCGCTCAACAATATTTTACAAAAAATCGGGTTTATAGAGGTTGATCATAAACCTCAAACCCTGGGAGTGGCAACCATTTATACTGCTACTAAAGCATGAAGCGATTATTTTGCATCCTAGCCCTTTTGATCATGGGCCAAAGCGCACAGGCGCAGCTCTTTAGCAACGAAAGATTGGCGAATATCGAAAATTTCGACAAGCGTTTCCTTACTTGGGGGTATTTCTTGGGCTTTAACAACTACGACTTTAAAATAGATTATAAAGAAGATCTGGGCGACGATGCCACCGAAATCGCCATAGAATCTCAGGCAGGTTTTAACGTAGGGCTTATTGGAGACATGCGGATCAACCAGTACATCAACCTGCGTTTGGAGCCGGGACTTTATTTTACTCAACGCGCCTTTACATTTCCTGGTTTTGAAGAGGAAAGAGATTATCTAAGAGATGTAAAATCTACCTATATCCATGTCCCTCTATTGGTGAAGTTTTCTACCAAGCGACTAAATAACTTTAAACCCTTTGTTATAGGAGGTGTATCCCGTTCTTGGAACCTAAGCAGCAACGAGAACAACCCCGAGGATAACGAGGAGGGGCAATTTAGAATGACCACTGGGACCAACTATTGGGAATTGGGCTTTGGGGTGGATTTTTATCTGTACTTCTTTAAGTTTACACCATCGATTCGAGGCGTATTTGCTACTTCGGACGAATTGGTTCCGGATGATGCGGCGAACAGTCCTTGGACCTCCAACATCGACCAACTTCGTACCCGAGCGATTTTTATCAATTTTACTTTCCAGTAGGACGTCTTAGCTCGTTGAGCAAAATGGACGTTGCCATGGCCACATTTAGGCTTTCGGCACCGGTGACTTGTTTGTGCGAAGGAATGCTAAGGGTATCGCTTAATTGCGTGCGAACTTCTGGAGAAAGCCCATTGGCTTCGTTACCCATCACCAAAACCACGTCTTGTGGCCACTGGACTTGGTAAACAGAGCTGCCCTGCATATCGGCACCCCAGACGGTTCCAGACCATGTTTGAAGAAAATTGGAAAGATCTGTATAATGCACTTTAACCCTAGCGATAGAACCCATGGTGGCCTGGATCACTTTTGGGTTGTAAGCGTCTACCGTATCTGCAGAACAAACAAGCTGCGCTACGCCAAACCAATCGCAGAGCCTAATGATGGTTCCTAAATTGCCTGGATCGCGAACAGCATCTAAGGCCAAAACAACCCCTGCCGAAGGCATACTCGTTGGATTTGGCATCTTAAAAACGGCCAATTGAGTGTTGGCCTGTTTTAAGGCCGAGATTTTTTTAAGCTCTAAAGCAGTGATGGTATGAACCAAATCTTCGGGGTAATTTACGTGCTCTGTGGTATAGATAGCCGTTAGCTCTACCCCTGCTTCCCAAAGATCGGAGATGAGCTTTGGACCTTCTGCCAGGAATAGTCCCGTTTTAGTTCGGTACTTTTTTTGATGTAGACTTGTTATTAGCTTAATTTGAGCTTTGCTTATCAAAATATAGTATTTTTGAATTTGAGTAAGACATCCCTATTGACCCAAACCCTCACAAAAATATCACTATTTTTAGGATTGATTGTGCTGGCGGCTTCCTGTAACGCGGTCAAGCATTTAGAGGAGGATGAACTGCTGCTCACAGAAAATTCTATCTCGGTAGATGGCAAAAAAACCAAGGACCCAGATGCCTATAGCCTGATTCGCCAAAAACCCAACTCTAAAATACCTGTATTGCGAACCCCTTTTTCGCTGCACATGTACAATTTGGCCGAAAACAATCCTGACTCTACTTACCAGGCCTGGTTAGACCGTAAACCCAAGCGTAGAAAGCGGATGAACAACTTCTTTTCGGAGAAACAAGTAAACCGTTTGGAACAAAGCAAGGTTGGTTTTAACAACTGGCTTAAACGCACTGGGAGTGCACCGGTGATCATCGATCCGAACCGGAGCCAAAAATCGTTGGACCAATTAAAACGTTACTATTTTACCAAGGGTTGGTTTAATGTAGAAGGCTCTTATACCATCTTAAAAGACAGCAGTAAACAAAAACGAGGGAAGGTAGATTATACCATCAACCGCAAGACGCCTTATACCATAGGGGAAATCAACGAGCAAATCAGTTCGCCCATAGTAGATTCTATCTTTCAGGCCACCAAGGGGCAAACCTTTATTCGCAAAGAAGAACAGTACGATGCTTCTAACTTTGAAAACGAGCGTGACCGTATTACCATTCAAATGCGGAATTCTGGTTTGTACTACTTTCAGCAAGAGTATGTCACCTTCGAGGCAGACACCAACAGTACAGGGCATAAGGTTCATGTAGATTATATCATGCCCGATCGGCGAATCGGGGGCGGAGATACTGTGCGGACAGAACCTTTTCAGATTTATACTATCAACGATGTTCGGGTGGTTACAGACTATTCTTATACCAACCGAAGCCGAACCTTAACAGACTCTACCCAGTACGATGGTTATAAGTTGTATAGCTACGACGAGATGAAATACCGTCCCAAGGCCCTTACCGATGCTATCGCCATCTTGCCTAAGGACATCTTCCAAGACATAGACCGAACCCTTACTTATAACCAGATTAGCGAACTGCGAAACTTTAAGTACCCTAACATTACCTACGACGAAGATCCTGCCGATACCACTGGTACTGGCCTGATAACGACCATCCTGCTTACCCCCAAGAGGAAATACAACTTCTCGATCGATTTTGACACTTACACCTCTACCATACAGCAATTCGGGATTGGTTTTAACTCTCGGTTCCTTATTCGAAATGTGTTTAAAGGGGCAGAGAATTTCGAGATTTCGTTCCGCGGAAGTGTGGGTTCTTCTAAGGACAATGCAGATGCCAATAGCCGGTTTTTTAACACCTCGGACGTGGGGGTAAACGCCAAGCTAACCATCCCGAGTATTTTGTTCCCGGCCAATACCAATAAGATTATCCCCAAGTATATGTCGCCGTTTACCACGGTCTCTGCTGGTTTGAGCACCCAGAAAAACATCGGGTTAGACAGGCAGTCCTTCGATGGGCTCTTCAGTTATCGTTGGAAGCCGACCACCACGCGTACCAACCAATTCGACCTCTTTAACTGGCAGTACGTGCGTAACCTGAACCCAGACAACTACTGGAATGTGTATACCACCAGCTATGACCGGCTTAACGAAATTGCCCGCGATAGCGACTATATGTTCGAAAACCCCAGTATACCAAGAAATTTAGGCATCCCCGATGAGGCCGACAATTTTTTGGTGACCGGTTTGACCCCAGAGAATCCTTACGATATGAGTGAGGACGATTTTGACGAAGCCTTAGGGATTGCCCAGCGTCAGGATCGACTGACAGAAAACAACCTTATTTTTTCTACCTCTTATACCTGGATACGCGACAGCCGTCGAAACATCTACGACAATAACTTTAGCCGTATCAGATTTAAGATTGAAGGAGCCGGAAATATGCTTTCGCTTTTATCGAGCGGTTTTGGTTTGGATAAAAACAGCAATGGGAACTACGAGCTCTTTGGAGTGCAGTACTCTCAGTATGTAAAATTTGAAACCAACTTTATCCGGCACTGGGAATTACCCAACCAATCTATCGTTGCCATACGAGCATTTGGCGGGATTGCAGCTCCTTACGGAAACAGCAACAACATACCTTTTACCCGCAGTTACTTTGCTGGGGGCGCCAACGACAACCGCGGCTGGCGTGCCTACGATTTGGGGCCTGGATCTAGTGGATCTGTATTAGACTTTAACGAAGCCAACTTTAAACTGGCCTTTAATGCCGAGTACCGCTTTACCATTTTAGGTAGCCTTAAAGGGGCCCTATTTGCAGACTTAGGAAACATCTGGAACATCTGGGACGACCAAGATCGGGAGGCCTTTGTGTTTAATGGTATTGAGGACTTAAGTGAACTAGCCTTGGCCACCGGACCAGGTATACGTTACGACTTCGGATTTTTTGTACTGCGCTTTGACGTTGGATTTAAAACCTACGACCCCGCTAGGCCTGAAGGGACTCGATGGTTTAAGGATTACAACTTCGGTAATGCAGTGTACAATATTGGTATCAATTATCCATTTTAGTGGTGTTATTTTGCTAAATTTGTGGGCTAAACAATTTACCCTATGAGCCATTCAATCCCTACTGGAGTCGTTACTGGAAAAGACGTCCAAAAAGTCCACCAACTAGCTAAAGAAAAAGGTTTTGCCATGCCCGCTGTAAACGTGGTAGGGTCTAACACCATCAATACAGTGATGGAAACCGCTGTAGAACTCAACGCACCTGTAATTATACAATTCTCTAATGGTGGAGCGCAGTTTAACGCTGGGAAAGGTTTAAGCAACGAAGGTCAACGCGCTGCCATCGCAGGTGGGGTGGCCGGAGCACGTCATATACACGAGATGGCTAAAGCCTATGGTGCGACTGTAATTTTACATACCGACCATTGTGCTAAAAAATTATTGCCTTGGATCGACGGCCTACTGGACGCCGGAGAGGCCCATTACAAAGCAACGGGAAGCTCGCTTTATAGCTCGCATATGATCGACCTCTCTGAAGAACCCATCGAAGAGAATATCGAAATCTGTAAGCGCTATTTGGAGCGTATGAGCAAATTGGACATGACCCTAGAGATCGAACTTGGGATTACAGGAGGAGAAGAAGACGGGGTAGACAATTCTGATGTGGATGTTTCTAAATTATACACCCAACCAGAAGAAGTGGCCTTTGCTTACGAAGAGCTCTCTAAAGTAAGCGACCAATTTACCGTAGCCGCTGCCTTTGGAAATGTACACGGAGTATACAAGCCCGGAAACGTAAAGCTTACCCCTAAGATTTTAAAGAATTCGCAAGAATATGTACAGCAAAAGTATGGCACTGGTTATAACCCAGTAGATTTTGTATTCCACGGCGGAAGCGGTTCAACCCTAGAAGAAATTAGAGAGGCCATTGGTTATGGCGTGGTAAAGATGAACATCGATACCGACCTGCAATTTGCCTTTACCGAAGGCATTAGAGATTATATGGTCGGGAACATTGACTATCTTAGAACCCAGATAGGGAACCCAGATGGCGCCGATGTACCAAATAAAAAGTACTACGACCCACGTAAATGGTTGCGCGAAGGAGAACAAACTTTTAAAGCGCGTTTGAAACGTGCCTTCGAAGACCTGAACAACGTAAACACCTTATAAGACAAACTTTGAGTTATGGCTTGGTTTAAACGAACAAAAAAGGGAATTCAAACGCCCACCGAAGAAAAGAAAGACGTCCCAAAAGGACTCTGGTACAAATCCCCCACCGGTAAGATCGTTGATGCAGAGGAGCTGGAGAAAAACTACTACGTAAGCCCAGAAGATGGCTACCATGTGCGTATTGGGAGTAAGGAGTATTTCGAGATACTCTTTGATGACGAGTTTAAAGAGTTGGACAAGAACCTGACCTCTAAGGATCCTTTAAAGTTTGAAGACACTAAAAAATACACAGACCGCCTAAAGGCTGCACAGGATAAAACGGGATTAAACGATGCCGTTCGAACAGCTGTTGGAAAATCCATGGGAGAAGATCTAGTGATCGCCGCCATGGATTTTAGTTTTATCGGCGGGTCTATGGGAAGCGTTGTGGGCGAGAAAATTGCCCGTGCTGCAGATTATTCTTTAAAGCACAACATCCCCTTTTTAATGATTTCTAAAAGTGGTGGGGCCCGAATGATGGAGGCGGCCCTATCGTTGATGCAATTGGCCAAGACCAGTGCAAAATTGGCGCAGCTGGCCGAAGCGGGCATCCCCTACATCAGTTTGTGCACCGACCCAACCACCGGAGGTACCACAGCCTCTTTTGCCATGTTGGGCGATATCAACATCAGTGAGCCTGGTGCCCTTATCGGGTTTGCAGGCCCGCGTGTGGTACGCGATACTACGGGGAAGGAACTGCCAGAAGGCTTCCAAACCTCGGAGTTTGTATTAGACCATGGCTTTTTAGACTTTATCAGCCACCGCAAGGACCTAAAACGACATATCAACCAATACCTGGATTTGATACTCAATAGGCCACTGCGCGAAATAACAGCATAAAAAAAGGGACTCCAATCGGGGTCCCTTTCTTTTCAAACAAAACAACTACTAACTAACCAAAGTCTAATCGAGGACGATGGTGTAGGTTTGATCTCCTATGGTAAGGATGGCGATATTGTCGCAATCGCCACTACCAAAGTCGATTTGGCCACTGCCCAAGTTGCGGGTCACCTCTAGGGTTCCGCTTACAAAATGGTCGCAGCTGGCCTCGCGCCGAAGCGCGTCTAATACTTCTACCTGATGGATGTATCCATTGCTGAAATCGATGTTGCGATTTCCGCTGATAAGGAACACATTGTCTTGCCAAGTACCACTGGCAAAGCCTTCGACCCACTCTGCTACGCGCGTACCTGTAACATCGGCAGTAACCCCAGACGGGAAGCTTACCACCAAGTTTTTGTTTAGCGTAGACTGCGGATTGCCATTGCCGTTGCTGTGCACCCGTAAAATGGTGCCTCCCCCGGCGATGCCTTTGTTGTTGTGGACAAAGTTTTGGAACTGGTAATTGATGGTACGTGTACCATCGACAATGGGCCCGTAATTAAGCAGGATTAACCCACTCACTACATGGCCATTGTTAAGTTGACAACCATCGCCAAAATCGATGGTAATCGCTGTGGTTTGCCCGTCGAAATCTACGGTAATCACTGCGCAGTTGCTAAAAATACTAGAAGCCCGCGCCGTGTTTTCTTCTTGGGCAGAATAAGCCAATTCTATCAGGTTGTAGGCCTGATCTGTTGCCGCCTCTGCTTGGGCATTGAGTTGGGCCTGCTCGCTGGTTAATGCAGCTTCTTGGGCCTCGCCATCGGTGCTGTCGTCTTCTGTGCTGCAAGAAAAAAGCAACACCAACCCACCAAGGGCCATAAGTTTAAATAAGGAGGTTTTTGATAACATAATTATTTGATTTAAGCGTTCATGTACCTAAGACCGCCAAACGGAGCAAGGGTTTAATTTTGAAAATGTTAATGTTGGGATGCAAACAAGGAGAAATTCCCTATCTTTGCAGCCTGATTACCAAAAAGGTAGTCATGTACATAAAAATCATTTAAATAATATTGGCATGTATTTATCAGTAGAAGAAAAAGAAAAGATTTTTGCTAAACACGGAAAGTCTGGAAAAGACACCGGATCTGCCGAAGGACAGATCGCATTATTCACCTATCGAATCGATCACCTAACCAAGCACCTTAAGGAGAACCACAAGGATTATAACACCGAGCGTTCTTTGGTAAAAATGGTAGGTAAGCGTCGTTCATTGTTGGATTATCTGATGAAAAAAGACATCATGAGATACCGTGCAATTGTAAAAGAACTAGGCTTGCGTAAGTAAGTTTTCTCGAGGGGCCTTTATGGCCCCTTCTATTTTCTGTAGTCTTTGTAAAAAGACTTGAAAAAAGGACCTTCTTTAGTTTTTCATTGGTCACCACAACAACACAACAACACTACGACTGACAAACAGTCGTCGACCAAATTACTAACGTACCCGCCTTTGGTATGCGCTTATTTAGCATACGATAAGGGTACATAAGAAAAACAATTTCAATGATACCTAAAGTATTTAAAGAGGTTATTGACCTTGGTGACGGTAGAGAGATTTCTATCGAAACTGGAAAATTGGCAAAACAAGCCCACGGGTCTGTTGTTGTTCAATCTGGGAAATGTATGTTGCTTTGTACGGTAGTTTCTAACTACGAACAAAAAGACCTAGATTTTCTACCCTTAACGGTAGATTACCGTGAAAAATTTGCTGCTTCTGGACGTTATCCAGGTGGTTTCTTTAAAAGAGAAGCAAGACCGAGCGACGGAGAAGTACTAACCATGCGTCTTGTAGACCGTGTGTTAAGACCTTTATTCCCTAAAGATTATCACTCGGAAACGCAGGTGATGATACAATTGATGTCTCATGACGAAGATGTGATGCCAGACGCTATGGCCGGATTGGCTGCTTCTGCGGCGATCCAACTATCTGATTTCCCATTCGAATGTGCTATTTCTGAAGCCAGAGTAGGACGTGTAAACGGAGAATTTATCATTAACCCAACCAGAGCACAATTGGAAGAAAGCGACATCGATATGATGATTGGAGCTTCTGCAGATTCTGTGATGATGGTTGAGGGGGAAATGGACGAAATTTCTGAAGAGGAAATGGCAGATGCCATCAAATTCGCCCACGAAGCTATTAAAGTACAATGTGCTGCACAGATTCGATTGGCCGAAGCATTTGGAAAGAAAGAAGTTCGGGAGTATCCTGCCGAAAGAGCAGACGAAGATCTGGAGAAGAAGGTGTACGACATGGCATACGATAAAGTGTATGCGATTGCAAAAGCAGGTTCTGCCAAGCAAGAACGAAGTGCTGCCTTTTCTGAAATCAAAGAAGAAATCAAAGCTACTTTTAGCGAAGAAGAATTGGAAGACTTTGGCGATTTAGTATCTAAGTACTACCGCAAAGCCGAAAAAGCTGCCATTCGCGACCTCACCCTAAACGAAGGATTGCGTTTGGATGGACGTCAGACGGCCGATATCCGACCGATTTGGTGTGAAGTAGATTACTTACCATCTACACATGGGTCTTCTATCTTTACTCGTGGAGAAACGCAGGCACTAGCAACAGTGACCTTAGGAACTTCTAGAGAAGCCAATAAAATCGACATGCCTTCTTACGAAGGGGAAGAGACATTTTACCTTCACTACAACTTCCCTCCTTTTTGTACTGGTGAAGCCCGACCTATTCGTGGAACATCCCGTAGAGAGGTTGGACATGGTAACTTGGCACAACGTGCCTTAAAAGGAATGATCCCGGAGGATTGTCCTTATACTGTACGTGTGGTTTCTGAAGTATTAGAATCTAACGGTTCTTCTTCTATGGCCACCGTATGTAGTGGAACCATGGCATTGATGGATGCAGGGGTACAAATGGTGAAGCCGGTTTCTGGTATCGCCATGGGATTAATCAGCGACGCTGAGTCTGGAAAATATGCCGTATTGTCTGATATTTTAGGAGATGAAGATCACCTTGGGGATATGGACTTTAAAGTGACCGGTACTGCCGATGGTATTACCGCTTGCCAGATGGACATCAAGGTAAAAGGTTTGAGCTACGAGATTTTGGTGAACGCCTTAAAGCAAGCGCGTGACGGACGTCTACATATCTTAGAGAAATTGACCGATACGATTGCCGCTCCGAATGCAGATGTGAAAGCACATGCGCCGAAGATGGTAACTACTACAATCGCTAACGAGTACATCGGTGCCCTTATCGGACCTGGTGGAAAAGTGATCCAAGAACTTCAGAAGGAAACCGGTACGACTATCGTTATTAACGAAGACCCGGTGACTGAAGAAGGAATTGTAGAGATTCTAGGAACAGACCAGGACGGAATCGATGCGGTATTGGCCAAGATCGACTCTATTACCTTTAAACCAGAAGTAGGCAGCGTTTACGAGGTGAAGGTGATTAAGATCTTAGACTTTGGAGCCGTGGTAGAATACATGGAAGCTCCAGGAAACGAAGTATTGCTACACGTATCCGAGCTCGCTTGGGAACGCACAGAGAACGTAACCGATGTGGTAAACATGGGCGATGTATTTGATGTGAAGTACTTCGGCCTAGATGCCAGAACGCGCAAGGATAAGGTTTCTAGAAAAGCCTTGTTGCCTAAGCCAGAAGGCTATGTAGAGCGCAAAAGAGAACCACGCAGCGGCGGACGCGACAATAGAGGTCGTGACAACCGTGGACGCGATAACAGAGGACGCGATAACCGCGGCCGAGACAACAGAAACCGAGACTAAGTACTCGATTCTATATAAAAAGAGCGCCTTTCGAGGCGCTTTTTTTGGTTCAATAGGTAAAAGCTACACAATGTTAAACCCCTGTTTTAAAGGCTTTTGAGAATTATTTAAAAAATAAAGCAACCCTTTTGTAACTTTTGCCATCTTTCTTACGTATAACCTTAACGAGAAGGATATACTAATTTAACGCAGGAGAAAGCTACATGAGACAACTCAAGATCACCAAGCAGGTTACCAACAGGGAAACCGCGTCTTTAGACAAGTACTTACAGGAAATTGGAAAAGTTGACCTGATCACCGCCGACGAGGAGGTAGAATTGGCTCAGCGGATTAAGGCAGGAGACCAGATCGCTCTGGAAAAACTGACCAAAGCCAATTTGCGTTTTGTAGTGTCGGTGGCCAAGCAGTACCAAAATCAAGGCTTGACTCTACCCGATTTGATCAACGAAGGAAACTTAGGTTTGATTAAAGCAGCACAGCGATTTGATGAAACCCGTGGGTTTAAATTTATCTCGTATGCCGTATGGTGGATTCGTCAGAGTATCTTGCAGGCACTTGCCGAGCAGTCGCGTATTGTGCGTTTACCGCTTAACAAGATCGGTAGTATCAATAAGATCAATAAAACTTTTGCCTTCTTGGAGCAGGCCCACGAGCGTCCTCCATCTGCAGAAGAGATCGCCAAGGAGCTAGACATGACCATCAATGATGTGAAGGAGAGTATGAAAAACTCTGGACGTCATGTATCGATGGATGCCCCGTTGGTAGAGGGAGAAGATTCTAACCTTTACGACGTATTGCGTAGTGGGGAGTCTCCAAATCCAGATCGTACCTTGTTGCACGAGTCGCTGCGTACAGAAATCGAACGTGCGTTAGAGACCTTGACCCCACGTGAGGCTGATGTCATCCGTCTTTACTTTGGGCTTGGGAACCAACACCCGATGACTTTGGAAGAAATCGGTGAGACCTTCGACCTAACACGTGAGCGTGTACGACAAATCAAAGAAAAAGCGATCCGTCGCTTAAAACATACTTCGAGAAGCAAAATCTTGAAAACCTATTTGGGCTAAGCCCATCCGCCAACAAACAGTTAAAAATAACTGTTCGTTTTTTGATTGATGAATGACCTCCGGCTGATTACCGGAGGTTTTTTCTTGCCCTGTTTTGTAGCATAAAGGGAATGCTTACCTTTGCCAAAAACCTACCAGAAATGAGCCGCACTTTAATTGCTCCCTCCGTATTAGCCGCCGATTTTGCCAACCTACAACGCGATGTAGAAATGATTAACCGCTCTGAAGCAGATTGGTTTCATATCGACATTATGGACGGGGTATTTGTGCCTAACATCAGCTTCGGGATGCCCGTACTGCGCGACCTTGCCAAGCACGCCAACAAAACCATCGATGTGCATTTGATGATCGTAGATCCAGACCGCTACATCAAAACCTTTGCAGATTTGGGATCTGATGTGCTAACGGTTCATTACGAAGCCTGTACCCACTTGCACCGTACCCTGCAAGCCATTAAAGCCGAAGGCATGCAAGCCGGGGTGGCCCTCAACCCACATACTTCTGTGGCCCTTTTGGAAGACGTGATCCAGGACATCGACCTGGTCTGCCTGATGAGCGTTAACCCAGGCTTTGGAGGGCAGAAGTTTATAGAGAACACTTACGAGAAGGTACGCGCCCTAAAAGCGTTGATAGAACGCAAAGGGGCTAACACCAAGATAGAGATCGATGGTGGAGTAACCGACCAAAACGCCGCAGCCTTAGTAGAAGCAGGAGCCGACGTGCTTGTAGCGGGAAGCTTCGTGTTTAAATCTGAAGACCCCATCGCTACGGTGGCGAACCTAAAGGCGCTTACGGCCTAAAAAATTCCGTAGTATGTCTGTTTTTTACAGATTCGTATTTATCCTATTGTATGCTGGGTTTATCTATGTATGGAATCGCTATGCCATCCCACCATTTGTGGGCAAAGTAGTTCGGCTAAACCCTAAAAACAATTGGCTGGCTAGGAATGAAAGTAACATTGTACAAGCTTATCAAGGCTTCTTTTGGCTAGCGTTCTTGCTCTTCCTTGCAAGCATGATCTGGAGTGAGTAAGACCTGGTTTTAAGTGCCTTCTATTTTGTAATTTAGCAAAGGTATCTACTGCCTCCCCCGTCTAAAATTGTACCCATGGAACAAAAAAGACGGGTGTTTATTAAAACCCACCTCCACAACAGCTCTTGTTTATTGATTATTAGCGGCGATGACCCTAGGCTGAAAAAGCGCTTAGCGCCGCATGTTTTTATCCGTTGGAGCGATAGGCGGCAATGCCTATACACCTACGAACGCGACTGCGACCTGCACCGCTTGTTTAAACTGCTAAGGGGTTTGGGCTATTATGTAGATTATACCGAGGTTGATCGAAACTTGCTACAGCACAGCCCGGACAAACCCAAGCCTAGCAAGGCGGTGGTACCCGAATACCGGGCCAATCTGCTTTTGATAAAATATATTGCTTACCTGCGCGGCTTACGGCTGTCTAGGAGTACCGAGAAGGTCTACTCTAACTTTGTAAGGCACTTTTTGATGGCTGTGGGCAACAAGCAGCCAGACCAATGGACATTGACCGATGTTAGGTTGTTTGTAGAAGCCCAAATCGGCGAAAAAAACTATAGCATTTCTACCCATAGGCAACTGATTAGTGGGTTGAAACATTTGATGGCCCTAACCGGTGCCCCGCAGATCGATGCAGAGGAACTACCCCGCCCTAGAAAGTCGCGGTATTTGCCTACGGTGCTAAGCAAGGAAGAAGTGATTATGCTGATACGAGTGACCAGAAACCTAAAACATCGTATGGCCATCGCCTTTTTGTATTCGTCTGGGCTGCGGGTGGGCGAACTTATTAATTTGGAAATCAAAGATGTAGATATAAACCGTATGCAAGCCTTTGTTAAAAGGGGAAAAAACCGCAAGGACCGCGTGGTTATACTGGCCCAAAATTTTTTACCTTTATTCAATAACTATATGATGACCTATCGCCCTAAGCGTTGGGTTATGGAAGGTGCCAGAGGCCGTCAGTACACAGCCGGAAGCATTCGAGTGTTCCTAAAAAAATGGTGCACAGAAGCAGGAATCCGAAAAAAGGTAACCCCACATACCCTTCGGCATAGCTTTGCCACCCATTTAATAGAAAATGGTGTTGGTGTAATGCATGTACAACAGCTATTGGGTCATTCTAAGCCAGAAACTACGATGATCTACACCCACATCGCCCGGAAAGACCTTTTAAGCATTAAGAGCCCTTTAGACAGCTCTGTGGAGGCGATTATCGAAACCCTAAACAACCATACAAACCAAACAGATTCGTGGAACCTGCTCCGTTAATCGGGCATGGTTCTTTGGATATAACAAGTTAGCCGCAAGATGAAAAACGCATAATATGAAAAATGCAATAACTTTAATACGAGACCCACTTCGGGTTATTAGTGAAAAGAAGAGTGAGTTTATAATTTGGCTCCTGTTCACAATTGTCACGGGACAGTTTGGAATTTTTGCCAATCTAATTGTTAGAGCATACACTAATGACACCTCTATCTCGCAGTCTCTGTTAATAGACTCAATGAATGGTAGTTTCTACACCTTTTCAATCGCACTAGTAGCGTCAGTACTTGGACCGATTTTTATCAATTTCATTAACTCCAAGAAATTACCATTTAGAACACTAAAAACTTTTACCATAATTATTGCAATATTCTACCTATTCGTAGCCGCTATTATTTATGCAGCTGTTCAGGCAAATGAATCTTCAAATACTTCTGCTCAAACAATCTCTGTTGATTTTTCTCAACTAATATTGTACGTAATTGCAATAGCATTTGCCATTTATGGATATTGCATATTAAGACTTGAATCCAGTGGATTAGACTTTAATGTGCTTGACGACCCGTTGTTTAATGAACAGGATGATGAAAAAGTTGAAGAAACAATGGAACAAGGAAGAGATGTTTCACAAGACGAAAACGGGATTGCGCTATGAAAGAAGTAAACTACATAAAAGTTGAACAACCAATTGGCACTTTCTATTTAACGTCAATGAAGGCTTCAACCTTAGCAAAAATTGCTAAGGTTGAAAGAAGACACGAAAATCCTGACGCTGTACAACGTGAGCAATCAAGCAAACGAATCAAGGAAATAGCTGAATATTGCGGGGACAGTGATGCTACATTTCCTACCCCAATAATTATCGCAGTTGATGAAGATGCAAATGTTGAATTGACAGATACGAAATTTAGATTTGAAGGTAACGAAAAGATTGGTGATGTAATTGACGGTCAACACAGATTAGAAGGTCTCAAATCTTCTAATTACATTGAAAAATTTGAGCTTCCTGTTGTTCTAATGTTTAATTTATACCCAGAAGAAAAGGCATATGTTTTTTCGATAATTAATAGCAAACAAACCAGGGTTAATATGTCCTTGATATACGATTTATTCGCACTATCAAGCAATAGAAGCCCGTATAAAACTTGTCACGAAACTGCACGAGCATTAAACAAGGAAGTTTCTTCTCCCTTTCATAATCGCTTAAAAATGCTTGGTAAAAAAGTAGAAGGACAGGAACTAGCATCATTATCACAAGGAACATTCATAAAATATATGCTTGAGTTAATCTCTCGCAAACCAGATGAAGACACGAGAAAATTAAAACAAGGTGAAGAGCTCACTCATGATGAAAAACCTGTTCTTAGAAACTATTTCATTAAAGGCGATGACACGGTTCTCTATAAGATTATGCTAAATCTATTCTCAGGCGTAAGGGATGCATTCCCTGCCGAATGGAAAAACCCTGATGAGTTCATAATATCCAAGTCCATTGGATTTGGAGCTGTAATCAAAGCTTTCCCAGAGGTTTATAAAATTGGCGTTGAGAATAAAACTTTAACACAGGAGTTTTTTAAAGACACGTTTTTAGGTTTTCGGGAACATTTACAGAAAGAGAATATCGAATTGACTTCTGATCATTTTGGGTCTAATGAACAAGCTAGGACTAAGTTGGCAAACCTTATAAAAGAATCAATAAATCCAGCGGCTAACAATGGCTAAGAAAACATAGGGCAGATAAGGCTTTCAGAATGGTTCGTACATCTAGCAAACTTCGGTTTCGGTGGACAGTGAATCGCTTTGAAAGCCCTACGTTTCTTAGCCTAAACGTTATATGCAATAAAATGGAAAGGCGAAAGAAAAAATGGATAAGCAAAAGCTAGAAAAGAACACTAAACCAATTCAAAAGAAAGAGAACAATACTGGCTTACCTGACAATTTAAAGTCTGGGATTGAGAACCTTTCCGGATATTCCATGGATGATGTCAATGTACATTACAACTCAAATAAACCTGCTCAACTTAATGCACATGCCTACGCACAAGGAACTGATATTCATTTAGCATCTGGTCAGGAAAAACACCTACCTCACGAAGCATGGCATGTAGTACAACAGAAACAGGGACGAGTGAAACCTACTTCACAAATGAAGGATGAAGTGAATATTAATGACGAATTAGAATTGGAGAAAGAAGCTAATGACATGGAAAAAAAGGCTCTACAAAAGGATTTTGATGATTCAAGACCAGCGACTTTACAAAAGGCTCAAGATGCACCAAGATCAATCCAGACTTTCCATAAAAAAAATAAAAATGTCTAAGGAACAATTACAGCATATAACAACGCATAAACCTAATAACTACATCAGGAAAAATCCCCTACTCCGCAATTGAATAAAAACCTAACTTTAATCCAAAACAAAAACGTCCCAGGCCTTTTTGCAGCTTTTCCAAAGCGCTTTAGCATGTTTGCGAAGACAAAAGCCGGCGCGCGGCTGCAAATAGTCCTAAGCCGTTACTAAAGGTTTATGCGGGAACGTTGGCGGTCATTAAACTCATAGGAAAGGAAATACTCAAGAATAATTTACATTTGATTCATGAATGAAAACCAACTACTTCAAACAATAACAGATTATTTTGAACAAAACATCTTCGAAAATCATAAAATCAATGTACTAAGAGATCATTCAAAATTGGCATCGTATAAAATAAATCCAATCATTGTAAAATATCTCTCTAAAGTTTTGGAAAATGACTTTACTCCTGAAGGCATTGCAAAAGCCCTTTATTACCCAAGAGTATTAGGAACTTCTATTACAACTTCTTTTGGCACACGTATTCAAAGAATGTTTGTTGAATTGGGACTGGCTGAAGGGTCTCTTATTCCAGAAATGGACATTGAGTTCATCGACAAAGTCGATGGTCGTAGAAAATATTGTCAATTAAAATCCGGTCCAAACACAATTAATAGTGGAGATGTTGGACCGTTGAAACGTAAATTTTCGAAAGTAGCAAATCTAGGTAGGACGAATGCCATGAATCTAAATAATACCGATTTAATTTTAGGAGTATTGTACGGAAATGAAGGTCAATTAAGTCAGCATTATAGGAAAATTGATGAAATATACCCAGTCATTATAGGAGTTGATTTTTGGCATCGATTAACAGGCTTTCCTGATTTTTACGAAAAATTGGTTTCTAACTTAGACATCATGATAAATGAGATTGACACAGAAGATTTCTTCCATTCGGGTTATTTGGAATTGGTCGATGAGATTAATAACTCAGACTTATTTGATTTTTCATAGAAAGTATTTAGAAATTTAATAATTGAATAACCTATTTCTTGACCAAGATTAACAGGTACGGCATTCCCTATTTGTTTATACTGTTGAGCCATTGACCCAGCGAACTTCCACTTATCAGGAAAAGTTTGAATTCTAGCATATTCCCTCACAGTAAAAGGCCTGGTTTCATCAGGGTGACATCTTTCGGTTTGTTTTTGGGCAGGGCTACAAGTCAAAGTTAAAGATGGTTCGTCCCATCCAATTCTCCTGGCCATACCAGTTTTGCCGCCACCCAAATAGAAGCTCCCTCCCATATATTCTTTTTGAATATCAATTGGTAAGTCACGCCAATAACCTTTTGGTGGTATCAAATCAAGAACTTCCTTTTTGTAATCCGGGTATTTTGCACCTACAGACTTAGGAACTTTTCTATCAAATAAATCACTCTTTTTCAAAGCGTCTTTTAGATTGTATATTTTCTTATGCGGCTTTGGATACTCATACTTAACATCAATATCTTTTCTAACACCAACCAAGATTAAGCGCTCTCTTTTTTGTGGCACCCTATAGTTAATCGCTTTAAGAACTTGTACTGGTACTACATTATATCCAATTTCGTCAAGAATAGAAATCATCCCTTCTAGAGTCTTTCCTTTTTCATGGCTCAACAAACCACGAACATTTTCACCAATACAAATGGGTGGGTTTACTTCCTTAACAACTCTTGCGAACTCATAAAACAATGTCCCTCTAGCATCTTTCAACCCAAGCTTTTTACCTGCGTAACTAAAAGCTTGACAAGGAAATCCGCCAGTAACAACATCTACTTGGTTATGATATTCTGTAAAATCAAAATTCTTTACATCACCTTCGAGGACATTCCAATTCGGTCTATTATCTCGTAAAGTCTGACAAGCCCATTTATCAATCTCGTTAAGAACTGCACACTTTAAACCAGCCTTCTCCATACCGACAGCCAAACCTCCTGCTCCTGCAAATAATTCAAGAACCGAATATTGACTTAATGGCTCAACAAAATTGGACACTTTATCAGAAACTTCCTCATCCAATAATTCACCCATTAGAGTCTGAACATCAGAACGTCTATAAACACGATAATTAGAAACAGGCTCTCTTACAGCATTAAGTATCCCTTCATTATCCCAACGTCTAAGAGTTTCTTTACATTTACCTACCAATTCTGATGTTTCAGAAAGCGTCAAATATTCGCTCATAACCACATTATTAAACATTACACAATGGTTACAAATATAAGATTGTAAATTGGATATAAAAGAACTATCGAAAAATAAAAAACGAACCGCCAACAATATGTATAGTGCATAGCACCCTAAGGGATGCTACGACACCATACACGCAACGTTAGCTGTAACTCAATGACGACCGTATATATTTCAAAAGATGATAATTAAATCGAGCATAATTGCATTTTTCAACGTATTGATTTTATTGACTTCTTGTAATGGACAGAACACAAATCAAGAAGTTAAGACAGATTTAATCGTAAAAGGCGAATCTGTTACTGAACTTGGAAAAAGTGTAATGGTTGTTTTTCAAGACAAGAAAAACAATTATTGGTTTGGTAGTTGGGAAACAGGAGTTTATAAATACGATGGTAAAGATTTAGTAAATTATACAACAGAACACGGATTGATTAACAACAGAATAGATGAAATAAAGGAGGATAATTCTGGTAACATTTATTTTGTCAGTACAAACACAACGTCTGCAATATCAAAGTTTAACGGAAATACTTTTACGACTTTATCGGCTGTTCCCAGTGAAAATTGGAAACTTGAACCGACAGATTTGTGGTTTAAATATTCTTATGGAAATACGGGAAGAGTATATCGCTTTGATGGTATTACTTTATATGAATTGAAGTTACCTAACCCACCGAGTTTACCAAATCCATTTGATGTTTATAGCATTTATAAAGACAGAAAGGGAAATCTTTGGTTTGGTACCAACCCTATTGGAGTTTGCCGATATGATGGAAAATCATTTGAATGGATTTTAGAAGAAGATGTGACTGAATTTCGAAACGAAGGAGCAAATGGAGTGCGTTCAATATTGGAAGATAAAAATGGCGACTTTTGGTTCAATACTGAATATCGGTATAGTTTTTACGACAGCACGACATTGAATAGCAATAAATTTTACGCTAGACACAAGAGTATTGGCGGTTTAGATGGTAAAAAGGATAGCAATTTGGACGAGTATCTATCAAGTGCAATAGACGATAATGGTAATTTATGGTTTGTAACCTATCTTGATGGTGTTTGGAAATATGATGGAACGAAAATCACACATTATCCAATTCAAGAGAAATCCAAACAGATTGCTTTATTCAGCATATATAAAGATGCCAACGGAGAACTTTGGCTTGGGACTCATGAAAGTGGAGCATACAAATTCAATGGTAAAACATTTGAGAAATTTACTAAATGACGAATAAAAAAGAGCTACAGCTAACAATGTATATGAAATCATAGCCGCCTATCGGCAGGCTACGCTTCATATACTAACCGTTGGCATTAATAAAAAGAAAAATGTAGTATGGCAAAAAAGAAAATCAAACTTAGCCCAGGAGATAAATTATCAATATTTATTGCATCAATAGCTTTAATTTCGGCAATATTTACTACTTATTTTCAATTTTTTCACAGGACAACTGAATTCCGAATTGGTAATGTTGATTATTCAAATAGACGGGATTCTCTGAAAGCAGAGTTAGATATAAGCGTCCTTCTAATTAATACCGGGACAAATCCTGTTGCCTTCCCAGAGTGGTATACCTTCTTTTCTGCTGACGGATCTTTTACTGAAGGCGTCTGTTACGGGAATGGTCTTTTAAACCCACTAAATACTAAGATTTATACTTGGGGTTGCTCCTCAAAAAGTAATAGAATAATTGAGCCAAATACTTTAGAGTTTGTCAATATAAAATTGGAAATAAGCAATGATATTCTAGAAGAATATTTAGAGGTCAATCAAGGAAGTGAAACTGATGAAGCTCCTTTCATCAAAATTGGGGTAAGGATGTATTTTATCGATTCTAATGGCCAAAAAGCAATAAAAGAATTCATCATAGGGGCTATACAATATACTGATAATTCTATTTCATCTAGAATGAATGAATTGCTTCCCAAAGAACTTAAAATTTATTAATGCCAACAATGTATATAAGCCATTAAAACGGCTCATATACTAGACCGTTGTATGCAAGCTAAAAAAACAACAGAAATGAAGAAAATAATACAAATACTTTCCATCCTGTTTTTCGGTTGTGTTTTTAATGCCTGTGATAATCAAGTTAAAACCGATCTTGATGAACAAACAATTGAAAAAGAGTCTGTTTCTGGGAAAAGTAATTTAAGCGATCAGCGAATGGCTGCTACTCCCGAAGAACTAATAAAGGCATTAGGAGAAGTCTCTTTCAAAACTCCTGAAGAATACGAATCAATAATGGAGAAAGAGTCTAATGCAGCTATTGGTGAATTTGATGTAGGTTATATTCATCAGTCTGTGGATGAAGAGACAGATCCCAATAATGATATAAAGGGCACTGACATTGCTGAATACATGGATGGATTAACACAATTCGCTATTCAGTCTAAAAATGATGGTGAGCTTATTTGGGGTCGAGTTCAAGGCACCAAGTACGAGCGAAATGCTGCTTTGTGGGTAGGTGAAAAGTTTCGTGAATTTGGTATTGATGACATCAGAATTGACACAATACCTGCCAGACGGCCATTATGGTATTTATCAGAGTTGGATTTAACTATTACCAAAGCTCCAACTTTTAGCAAAGGAGAAACCTATCAATTCACCAACGCATTAACAGGATATCAATCCGCAACTACGCCAAAGGGAGGAGTTGAAGGAGAAGTGATATATGTAGGTGAAGGAACCCCAGCAGAATTGCAAGGAAGAAATTTAAAAGACAAAATTGTATTGTTAAGATCTCGTGGCTTACCAGGTGGATTATTTCACAGCGCCCGAACTGCTTATTCTCGCATCGTAATTGGAGACTATGGGATGCCCAAAGGGATCATTGTTTGGCCAGATGTACCCAATGCAACTCAAGTAGCAACAAGAGTGGGTTCTATTGGAGGTGGTGAAAACCTTGGTTTAGCCTTGCCTTGGACCACTATCAACAATAACGATGGTTATTATCTAAGAAAGTTATTGGATAGAGCTACACCTAAAGATCCTGTTCGTGTTCGTTTAAATGTTCAAGGAGAAGAACAAGGATCCGACAAAAGGCACTCGCTAAATCTATATGGTGTCCTCCCAGGACAATCGGGTAAATATATTATCCATCTGGCTCATGTTGATGGTTTTTTATATGCACAACATTGCAATGGTGGTGGTGTGGCATTGACTATGGCTTTAGCTAAACATTTAGCTAAGATACCCGCTGAGAAAAGAAGGCATGGTCATATTTTCTTAATGGTAGGTGATCATGAAAACCCAGGGGTCGGAGCTACGGACAAATTCATTGAGAAAAATAGAGAACTTATGGAAAATGATGTTCTTATGGTGCTTCGTCCTGAGAAACCCGGAATGATTCAAGAGATAGATGAAGGATGGATAACATCAAAATCAAATGTTGCTACACCACCTATGCTCATGATTACAAATAAGAGCCCTTTACTTATTGAGCTTTTTAAAGAAGCGGCTAAACGATATTCAATTGCCACATCAGATTTCTACTTTATTGATCCTGCGGCCGATGAAACCAATTTTCATCCACCTTATTTTGATGCTGGAATTATTACCGCAGGTTGGACATCAGGCACGCGCTATTATCATACTACGGCAGATTACGAAAACAACTCGATTAGTCCTTTTGAATTAGAAAAAATGGCGAGAGCCCATGCTTTTATTATTTCTGAACTAGAAAAGTATGATAAAGCCGATTTAGAAAAAGGAGCAGTGCCATATACTGCTGAGAAATCAATCTATCAATCAGACCTACTAAAACTCATGTTGGGTAACCATTAAAATATGGAGAAGTTAAACAGGAGGCAATTCATTAAAAGCTCAAGTCTTGGCATGGCAGGAACTCTTATAGGAGCAAATACCTTAATGACTATTCTAAATTCTTGTACAAGTTTAGAGTCAATAAAGTTTGATGAATTCATTGATTACGATGCGTTGGGGTTGGCCGAACTAATCAAGAAAAACGAAATCTCACCAAGCGAGCTCATTGAAGTAGTAATAAACCGTATTGAAGCATTAGAAGGAACAATAAACGCCCTTACAACCCGCACCTTCGAAAAAGCCCTTCTAAATGCAGAAAATATAAATATGGAATCCACTTTTGCAGGTGTTCCCATATTGATGAAAGACATGATTGATATTGAAGGTATTCCGAGGACGGATGGTTCTCGCTTACTGCAAAACAATATTGGCAATAAAACAGTCGACTATGTGAAAGCAGTGGAAAAATCAGGATTAATTATTCTTGGAATGACCAATGTGCCTGAATTCACCACCACAGGAATAACGGATAACGAATTATTTGGACCAACCCATAATCCATGGAATCTCGATTATTCCTGCAACGGTTCTAGCGGTGGTGCTGCAGCAGGCGTAGCCGCTGGGTATTTACCTTTAGCACATGGTACCGATGGAGGTGGCTCTTGCCGTCTTCCTGCAAGCGCTTGTAACCTATTCGGTATGAAACCATCTCGCCATCGAATGCTCTCTGGCGAATTAGATGGAAGCCACGATATGTTTAAAACCAACCAGGCAATTAGTCGAACCGTAAGAGATAGCGCTGCCTTGTTTTTTGAAACACAAGACAAATCAGGTCAATATTTCCCAGCCATAGACCTAATTTCAGGACCATCTGTAAAAAGACTGAAAATAGCATATATTCCTGATGGTCTTCAAGAGTTTCCATCTGAATATTCATGTAGTGAAGCTTGCAAAGAGGCAGCCGAACTCTGTGAACAATTAGGTCATCAGCTTGAAGAAGTTAAACACCCCATAAATGGGAATGAGTTTTTTATGCATTACAACAATGCGTTGCTACCAAAGTTTGGTCCGTTAATACAAATGGCAGAAAAAGTAAGTGGAAAAAAGGTCTATGATTCGGGATTACTTACACCTTTTACTATTTCAATGTCTGAATATGCCAAAAAAATTACTCCTGAAGAAACGCGAAAAGGACAGGAATATTTAAATAATCTGGCTAATGTCTTTAAACCAATATTTGATAATTATGACATTATTCTTTCACCAACATCGCCCATTGAGACCATTAAGTTGGGAGTTATTTCGCCAAACGATCAGTTCATCAATAGAAAGAATAAATTAGAGAATTTGCTTAGTCTAACAGCAATAAGTAACGCTGTTGGCAATCCTGCCATGTCTGTACCCTTGTCAACTTCTAAACAAACAGGAATGCCAATTGGAAGCATGTTTCAAGCTGACCTTGGTAATGACAAAATGTTATATGAATTAGCCTTTGAATTAGAGGCTGCTAAGCCATGGAAAAATGCATGGGCTCCTAATTCAATTAAATATAAATAAAGCCAGCATACAACAATGTATAAAGCGCATTAAAACGCGCCTTATACTAACCGTTGTGCAACATTAAATAAAAGATTAAAATTATTATTCCAAGATGTTCTAAATCATACTTGAACACCAAAAATGACAAATAAAAATATGGAGAAAACTAAATTACCAAACGGAAAATTAATTTACACATTAGCATTATTGAGTTGTACACTATTTTGTTTTGGTGGAATTACAATTGTTTTTGCACTGATTTCATATATACTCGCTAGAAAATCTGAAAAAATATATGAGCAAAATCCGAATGCATATTCTAATATCAGCAAGATAAAAAAAGGAAAGACTATTGCTATTATTGGACTAATACTTAATCTCATAATTGTTGGAATTGCTATTTGGACATTAGTTACAATTGGATGGGATGCTTGGTCTGATGAGTTCGTTAGAAGATGGAATGAAGGATTACAAAACAATAGTCGTTAAATAAAACGTAGCACAACAATGTATAACCGCAATTACGGCGGATTCGACTACGTCCGAATCCACTCGGAATTGCGAGCGTCAGTGCTTAATCGAAAAATAGTAATTTAAAACCCGTAACTGACGGTTATACGAGACCGTTAGCTTCAATAAAAAAGACATTTCACATCCGGGATGTTAAGAAATTGAGACCATTGTCCCAGTTGAGAGAAGGCGGTTTCCGAAAAGCCATACGAGTAGGAATAACTAAAAACCTCAAAGAATGGAAACATTTATAAAATTAGCACAAATAATTGTTGGAACATCTGTTTTTTATGTTTGGACCTTCAGGTTTCATAATGTTGTGAAAGAATTCGAACAATTTGGATTGAGTGATTTAACCAGAAATCTTGTAGGTGCTACAAAAATATCTTTAGCTACCTTAATTGTTGCAGGAATTTGGTATCCATCATTGGTTCTTATTCCCTCTATACTAATGGGATTGTTTATGATAGGCGCTCAATATTTCCATTTCAAAATTAGTAATCCATTTCTTAAACATTTACCATCACTAATTCTGTTAATTCTGAGTGCTATGATAGCATATTTCTCAATTTATTAAATGAGTATGAACTTTCTAACAATTTGTATTCTTATATCAAGCTTGTCTTTTTTTATTTATGCTTTTTCCTATTTCACAAAACCGCATATGCAAGATGAATTCAAACGGTTTGGACTTGAAAAATTTGGATTTACAATCATCTTATTAGAAATTTTAGGAGCTATTGGATTATTGGTTGGCCTTAAATTTATTTTTATTGAGGTGATTTCATCTGCCGGACTTACACTCCTCATGTTTGCTGGAATAATTGTTAGAATAATGGTAAAAGATAAGATTCGGATTTTTTTACCTGCCTTGATTTTGATGATTTTAAACGGATATATATTTTGGGCTACAATAAAATGATAGAATAAGGCATAATTATTTACATATTAAAACAGAAAAACAGAAGCTAACAACGCATATAGCTCATGGCGGGTGAATAACTAGAAGCATGGATTTATCTGAGTAAAACTTTTGGTTTCAGTTTATAGGAGAGCGCTTCGAAACCACCACAAGCCATATGCAAACCGTTATATTCAATACGAATAATAATGACTGATCAACGCTTAATAGAAGGACAAAAAAAGAATCTTATTTGGATTTATTTTCGAAAATAAAACGATGAAATATTTAGCAATTATATTGACCACCATTCTTTTGATCTTCGCCTTCGAATCGAAAGGGCAAAGTGCTGAAATATCTTATACACACTATTCAGACACAAGCGATGTAGGAATGAATCGTGAAGTAGAATTTCCTATTGTCTATTCGGGCGACAGTGCCATTGATAGTATTCTAAACAAAAATATCAGGCGTGATATTCTATTTGATACTCTATCAACTCCTATTGATTCTGTTCTTTCAAACTTAGTTGCTCCATCAAGTTCATTTTGGCTTGTGTCTGAAATAACATTTAATAAAAAAAATATTATTTCAATATTAGTTTCGTGTGAGTTTTGCGCTGGAAATTGCAGTGATTATCAAGAAGCATTTGTATATTCTTTAGATAGCGGTAATCGACTTTTTATTTCAGACGTAATAGATTCTAGCCTTTTTCATAGTGAAGTTGTAAAAAATGATGTGGCGGAACAGTATCAAAAAAGTATAAATAATATTTTAAATATAAAAGATTCATGCTCCAACTGTGATGAATCAGATTTAGACAACTTTGATTTCTTCATAGCAAAAATCACACAACAAAGAGATGAATTTGCTATCAACTCGTTTTGTCTTTATGAAGATTCAATTAAAATTATTGATGAATGCCCATTCAGCAGAATAGACAGTTATATGTGTCCAGAAGATGAATTCATTTATGGCTACACTCTATTAGCGAAATATTTAAAGATAGAACTCTGAATATAACAAAACCTAAACTGCATTGAAACGCAGTTTAGCCAAACCGTTAGCAACAATAAATCATGAGAAGACATTTCATCATTGGCTTTGTTAGTCTTTTAATTCTTAGTTGTCAACAAGATCAAAAGTCTTCTGAATCAGAATACACGTTTTTTGAAAAATCAACTTTTGAAACTGAAGGTTTAAATAAGGAACCAATTGCCCACTTGTTGAGTCAACTCTCAGATGGGGAGTTTGGAAACGTAGATAGAATACTGCTCCTAAAAAATGGCAAGATCATTTTAGATTCTCTATTTACAAATGACTATAAAAGCATAAGTAAAGGAAAAAGTAGTCCGGCAGGGTGTGGTTATGGTACCTGTGAAGATTCCACAGCTTTTGGTGAGTTTAATTACTATCATCCTTATTGGCATCCATATTATAAAAACAGAGAGATTCACACCCTCCAGTCAATAACAAAATCGATAACTTCTTTGCTTATTGGGATTGCTATAGATCAAGGAAAAATCTCCAATACCGATGTATTGTTATTGGATTATCTCAATGACTTTGACTTATCTCAAATAGAAGAGCCTATGAAAAAAGCTACTCTCCAAGATCTATTAAAAATGAAACTTGGTATGAGATGGCATGAAATAGGAACACCAGATACTGATCCAAGTAACAATGTAGTTTCTCTTGAACAGAGTAGCGACTGGATTCAATACACACTCAACCAGCCTATGGATACGCTTCCTAATACTAAATGGGTATACAACAGTGGAGCAAGTCAATTAATGTCAGTAATTATCAAAAAATCTACCGGAATGCACCTCGATGAGTATGTCGAGCAATTTCTATTTGAACCATTAGGGATAAAGGACTATCACTGGAAAAGATCACCAAAAGGTTTTCCAGATGCGCTAGGTGGATTATATCTCGAATCTGAGGATCTTGCTAAGATTGGACAGCTTGTTCTGAATAAAGGCGTCTGGGATAATCAGCAAGTTGTATCCACAAAATGGATGGAAGAAAGCACTTCAAGGCTTTCAGATTCAACTCAGGTTCTTGACTTTGGGTATGGATATCAATGGTGGAGACCAGATTTTGAAGCAATAGACGTAATTGCTGGTTTTGGACATGGTGGGCAATCACTAATTATAATACCTGAACTCGATATTGTTTGCGTGACTTACAGCTGGAATGTCTTTGGCGAAGATGTTGACGATATTCGAATGTCAATCATTCCCTCAATCATCGAAACTGCAAAAACAAATGCTGATAACAAATGACAAGCTCAATGAGCTTATCTGGACGTTAATAACAATTAAAAAAACAACCTCTATGAAAAGAGCACTACTTTTATCAATAAGCATGATTTTCGCTTTCAATTCAATTTTCGGGCAAACTAAATCAGAAAAATATGCCGAAGATGTAAAGTCAATTGATGCGATTATAACTGCTTATTACGATGTTGTTTCAGGGTCAAGCAGTGACCCCTGGGAATTTGAAAGAGATAAATTCATTCATTCAAAAAGTGCTGTAATTACAAGATTGGACGAAAGTGGAAAAGCTGAATCGCATACTCTTGAAGCAGAATATATACCAATCGGATTATCACCGAAAGAGGATTTTTACGAAAAGGAACTTAAAAGAACAGTAAGTAAATATGGAAATGTTGCCCAAGTTTGGAGTGCATTCGAAATACGAACTGACCCAAATACCGAATCCAATATTAGAGGGCTAAATAGCATTCAACTACATTATGAAAATGGAAGATGGTTTATTGATAGTTGGACTTGTGAAATGGAATCTGATAAAAATACTATTGTTACTGACTTTTTAAATGAAGAATAAAAACTTTTGCTAACACTATGTAAAAATGCATTAAAACGCATTTTACACTAACCGTTATATGCAAGAAATAAAAGAAGTATGAATAGAATACAAAATATAGAAAACGAGATTTCTGAATTAAGAAATCAATTACAAAATCATACACTTTATGAAAATCTAAAGAATGTAGATGACATAAAAGTTTTTATGGAGAATCACGTATTTGCTGTTTGGGACTTTATGTCGCTTTTGAAATCTCTTCAAATAAAACTCACAAATGTTCAAACACCTTGGATACCATATAAAAACGCAACACTTTCCAGATTCATAAATGAAATAGTTCACGGGGAAGAAAGTGATATTAATGAATTAGGAGAACCTAAAAGTCATTTTGAAATGTATTTGGATGCAATGATACAAGCAAAAGCAAATACAACTGAGATTAATAAATTTATAAATCTTCTTAAATCTAACAATACCGTTCTGTATTCATTGAACGAAATTAATATTGACAAAAGGGTTGCTGATTTTGTTAAATTTTCATTTTCAATCATTGAGACGAATCAGGCACATCTTGTTGCTTCCGCATTTACATTTGGACGAGAAGATGTAATTCCTGATATGTTTATTGAAATACTCAAAAATGCTGAGTCTGAGAACAATTCATATAGCAAGTTGAAATACTACCTTGAAAGGCATATAGAATTAGATGGAGATGAGCACGGACCGCTTTCTCTAAAAATGATTTCAGAACTTTGTGGCAATGACGACCAAAAATGGAGTGAAACTTTAGCAGTTGCAAAACAATCATTACTGAAAAGGATTTCGCTATGGGATGCTATTAGTGAATTAATACAAAAAGAAAAAGCAGCATATAACACGGTATAGCAAATAGGGCTTTCAGTGATTAGCAAAAGTTCAGTGCTAATTATCTACACCGCGAAATCGTTGATTTGGCTTTTGAAATGAATAAGATAAAAACAAAATACAACGCTTTGGCTCAGTGCAAACTTGAAAGTTTATCGCTTTCTACTGCCCTACTTGCCATATACTAATAGTTGGCAAACATTAAGCAAAGAATTATGAAAAATATCATTTTATTATGCCTGACTATTCTTTTTATAGGGTGCAAAGAGCAACCCAAAAAAAAAGAAATTAAATCGGTAGACAATAAAGAAAATGTAAAAAAGAAACGACCAGTTGCTTTAGAAGATGGTAAATTTTTTGAAGTTGACGGAAAGAAAATGCTATATGGTGGAGAAAATGAAAATCAACACTTTGACATAACTGACTACCTACTTAAAGATGAGCAGTTTCATTATGGAATAGGTCGTGAAAAGTTTCCAGCAATACTAAAGCCAGAATTTATTTCTGTTACTGAAGCAAATCAAATTTGGGCAGATAGCACAAGGTTTTTACTTGCTCAATCAGGTAAAGAGGTTAAGGCATATTCTGTTGAAGATCTAACCCGACACGAGATTGTAAATGATGTTTTAAACGGACAACCTATCATGGCTGCTTATTGCATATTAGCCGATTTAGGAGCCATTTATGAACGTAACTACGGAGACAAAGAACTAACATTTGCATTAAGTGGATATACATACTATGATGAAGATGTGTGGAACGGATTAGATGGATTTATATTATGGGACAGGGAAACAGAAAGCCTTTGGTGGCCTCTGATTGGAAAAGCTGTGTCTGGCCCTTTAAAGAATGTAAAACTAATAGAAATGGATAATGACAAATGGAACGATACTACTTGGGAATATATACGAGATAATTATCCAAATGCGAAAGTTCTTAAGTCAGGACAAGATTTTGAGAGACCAACTGAATGGAAAAAAATAGAAGATGTTAATTCCATCGTAGAAAATTTTTCGATTCAATAATAATAACGTTTGCCAACAATGTATATAGCGCATTGAAACGCGCCATATCCTAGACCGTTAACAAAAACAAATAGTACCAAAATGAAATATAAAATATTAACCAATTCTATCATCCTATTTTCGCTCTTAGGATGTAAAAATGAGGGAGAAAAAAGGGTAGTAGCTGATAATGAGCAATCACTGAATCAGAAAGAAATAAAACTGATAGCAAAAGAAACTTACATCGCCTTATTTCCTCTCGTATATAATTATGGTACGATGTACAATCAAGCAATTAATAATAATGCACCAGAATACATCGGAGGATTTGGAGTATACAAACATTATGGCTTATCTACCCCAGATAATAAGGACATTCCAACACCAAATAATAATACACCCTATTCTTGGGCATGGGTTGATTTACGCTCTGAGCCGTGGGTATTGACCATGCCTCCTTCAGATGGTAATCGCTATTATGTGTGTCAATGGGACGACATGTGGGGGTATGTAATTGATGCCCCTGGATCTATTATCGATGGGCAAGATGGAGGGAATTACCTATTAACTACAAAAGACTTTGACGGACCAATTCCGAAAGGTATTAAGCGTGCGATTTATTCGGAATCTCAGTTTATTGGAACTCTAACTAGAACCGGAGTAAATGGTCAAGATGATATCCCAGCGATGGAGAATATACAAAACGGATATATTCTACAACCATTGAGTTCATACATTGGATCTGAACCTAAAACAATATCAGAAAATATAGATTGGATTAGCTACGAATCAAGTGACTTAAAGAACATCAATTTCTTTAAGTACGCTAATTTTATGCTAGACTATATCATTCCTAATAAAGCAGACCAGACAATGCTTGAAAATGCCAAAAAAATAGGTGTTGAACCTAGCAGGGATTGGAAACCAAATAAAATGGATAGTTCATTTGTGCAGGCGATTAATGCTGGTATAGAAGAAGCTCTTAGAGAAATTGATCAGCAGGTAGCTATTACAAATGACGGTAAAAAGCTATTTAATACAAGAGAAGTTATAGGTGAAGATTATTTAAATAGAACTGTTGGAGTGGTCGTTGGCCAATTTGGAAATTACCCTTCTCAGGCCATGTATCCTAGCTTTCAAACTGACCTTCATGGCGAATTACTTGATGCAAGTAAAAAGAATTATTCAATAACTTTCTCTGATGATAAATTACCAAAGTCTGACTATTTCTGGTCTTTTACAATGTACGATCTTCCAAATCGATTTTTGGTTAAAAACCCAATAAACAGATACAGCATTGGTAGTCAAACTAAATCATTGAAAAAAGATAAAGACGGTTCTATGACCATTTTCTTTCAAACGGACTCTCCCGGTAAAGATAGAGAAGGTAATTGGCTACCTACTCCTGAAGGACCTTTCTACACTGTATTACGCATTTATGGGCCTGATGACAGCGTATTAAATGGATCTTATAAATTGCCAGAATTAATAGGAGTTCAAAAAAATTAAGAGAGATTATTTTGAATCAGATAAAAAAAACATTTACTACCAAAACTGCATTAAAACGTAGTTTAGCCAAGCCGTTGGCTATAATTAAACTCGATTGAGATAATTAATAAGAATGAATCGTGAAATAATAGACATAAACGATTATACAATCTTATTGGAAGAGGCTTCTACCGATAATAGTTTAATAGATTCATGTTTTTTTGACGAGCCTGTAATAGCTATCGCATTTTATGGTGCAGGTGATGTTGGGCTTAACGTAAAATTTGATGGAAAAGCCAAAGAATTCCATCACACCAAAGGTATGGTACTATCATTTTATGCAGATAATATGGTAGAGTTTGAACATCATGTTTCCAAACTAAAATCACTGCAATGTTTAGTAATCGCTACAACAATAAGAAACTTAGACAAATTGCCTAATGGTGAAGGTCAATTCTTGGAAAAATTTTTATATCAATTAATTCACCCCAAAGATCATTATGTTGAAGGCCCAGTATTTAATATGAGTCCAGAAATGTTTCAATTAGTTGAACAGTTCTTTAGCAATACTTACGAGGGTGAGATTAAAATGATGTTTTATAAAAGCCATATCACAGCCTTACTTACTCATTATTTTGGACAATTGGTAAAGCAACAAAACACAAAAATTGATACTTCTCAACTGGAAAAAATCAATCTTGCCCAAGAAATTCTAATATCCGATTTGGAAAATCCACCTTCCCTAACAGAGCTAGCCTATAAAATCGGAACAAATACAAATAAACTTAAGACAGAATTTAAAGCGCAGTTTGGCGTACCTGTTTTCAAATACTTACAAAACGAACGGCTAAAAAAAGCTTACAGTTTAATTAAAAACGAACAAAAAACTATTCAAGAAGCTGCTTGGGCTGTAGGTTATGATAGTTTAGGGTCTTTCTCAAATGCTTTCGAAAAAAAGTTTGGCTACAGACCTAGCCAAGTGTAAAATTCTTTTCGAATAAATTATAATTCTTTCTGAATAAGTCGCTGAAATACAGCTGCTATAGATTTGTATCATAATTCAAAAACCAAAGATTATGATTCGCGAAAATTTATTTAGCATTGTATATGGCATGTTCGTTTGGGTTTTAGGTGTTAGCTTTTACCTCTTATCATTTTATCTCCCCATTTTAGAAAATCCGGAACTACAATCTAATATCGTAATGGCATTGGGTATCATACCTAGTGCATGTTTAGGAACATATCTGTTCTACGCAAAAAGTTACATAAAACCATCTGCATTGGGGCTTACATTCGTTATTGTAGCTACGCTTCTAGATGTAATAATAACAGTTCCAGTATTTATAATTCCAAATGGCGGAAGCTATTCAGAATTTTTCGGGGATCCGATGTTTTATACAATTGCAGTTGAGTTTTACTTCATTGTATTTTATTTCGGAAGTCATTTAACAAAAAAATTGAAAGCATGAAAACAGCTGTTTTTTTTATAACGGTTTTATTGAATGCACTTTCCACAGGATTTTTTTTCGCTTGGTCATTTTCAGTCATATTGGGAACAAAAAAAGCAGGTCATTTAACGTATTTGGAAACAATGCAAAACATCAATAAAGAAATCTTGAATCCGGTGTTCTTCATCGTATTCTTTGGAAGCTTAATTGCATTGGTGACATCTACTTATTTACAGTTCAACAATAAAACTGTATTCGTGCTAGTGTTGGCATCAACAATCATCTATCTAATTGGCACTTTTGGAGTTACAGCCTTTGGAAATGTTCCCTTAAACAATGAACTAGAAGCATTAAATATTACCAAGCTTAACCAAATAGAGCTAAAGGATTTTAGAACCTATTATGAAATTGCTTGGAATCATTTCCATGGTATAAGAACCATTTCAAGTATAGTTTCATTCATACTATTACTTATATCAATATTTATTCAAAAAACATTATAAAACAACTCATTATGAAACCAAACATTTTAGTAATTGGAGGAACTGGAAAAACTGGTCGCCGAGTAGTCGAGCAATTACAATACAAAGGAATTAAACCAAGAATTGGTTCAAGAAATTCTTCACCAAGCTTTGATTGGGACAATAAAGATACTTGGGTAGATGCCTTAAACGGCATTGAAAAAATGTATGTTACTTATTATCCTGACCTAGCGGTTCCTGGAGCTAAAGAAGCCATAGAGAGTTTAACTCATTTAGCTATAGAATTAGGAGTAAAAAAAATGGTTTTACTTTCAGGAAAAGGTGAAACTGAAGCTGAAGCTTGTGAAAAAATTGTTATGGACTCTGGCATAAATCACACAATCGTTCGAGCCTCTTGGTTTAACCAAAATTGGAGCGAAAGTTTCTTTTTAGCGCCTATTCTATCTGGAGAAGTAGCATTACCAATGTCTGATGTTTTAATTCCATTCGTAGATGCTAATGATATTGCAGAAGTCGCATTAACTGTCTTACTAGAAGATACTTATAATGGTGAAATCATTGAGGTAACAGGTCCAGAATTAATCACTTTTAAGGATATTGTCGATACCATCTCAAAGACAAGTAACAGACCATTAAACTTCTATGACATCACATTAGAACAGTATATTGATGGCATGAAGCAAATGCAAATACCTAATAATGTTGTGTGGTTAATTGAGTATTTATTTAGTCATGTTTTAACCAATCCAAAAAATCAACTGGTAGTTAATGATATTGAACGAGTTTTAGGCAGAAAAGCGAAAACATTCTCAGAATATGCCAAAGAAACTGCTGAATCTGGGATTTGGAGTCAAGTTAAAGTCCAATAACTATTGCCAACAATGTGTATAAGTCATAGCGATTTGAATCTTAATTCAAGTCGCTATTCTTTTTATTTTTAATTCAAGTCGCTATTCTTTTTATTTTGTAGTTTACTTTCCGAAAAGTATAGCATATAAGTGCGCTACTGCTCATATACAAACACGCTGCCAACAATTCTTAAAAAACTCAATTAAAAAAATTGAATATAAAGTGAAATCAAAATTAACACGATGGTGGATTTAGCGGATTTGAATGGAAATTGCAACTTGGTCTGTCTCTCGAATGCACCAACAGTAAAATGCAGAATATGTTCTTTAATACCATGACCACCGAACGACGAGATATAAAAATGCCCATACCTGTAGTAAATCAAAACACACATCAATATGTGAGTTTTAAATGGCTCATATTAATAGTTCTATTTTATTCTTCAGGTATCAGCGTAAATGCGCAAACCCAACTCGACTCATTGCACGCAATATGGCAAGATAAAGCTCAAGTCGACTCGGTTCGTGCAAAAGCTTACTATAAATATATCTGGGAAGGATTTCTATATTCTAATCCAGATTCTGCCCTTGTTTTGGCAAAAAATCTTGTGGAATATGGGGAGGATCATAAATATACAAAAGCCAAAAATTTTGGCTATAACATCCAAGGTATTGTATATAAGAATAAAAGTGAGTATTCCAAAGCAATGGAATTTCAAGAAAAGGGTTTAGAGCTTTATAAAAAGCAAAATGACAAAAAAAATATTGCCAGTACGCTGCACAATATGGCAATTATTTATAGGAGAACTGGTAATCACACAAAAGCACTTAAGTGTTACAATCAAAGTATCGAAATTAACCGACAGATTAATAACCAAAAAGGTATTGCTAATTCTCTTGCAGGTACTGGTGTCATTTATACTATCCAAGGCAATTACCCAAAAGCAATCAATTTTTATAATAGGGGACTAAGGATTAACGAAGAGCTGGGAGATCAAGCCGGTGTTGCGGATTTTCAAATCAATATTGGTGCGGTCTATTTTGACCAAGGTAACGATACTAAAGCCCTGGAGTATTTTAACAAAGGGTTGAATTTTTATAAAGACCAAGGCAACCAATATAGGCTATCTGAAATCCTAAATAATATTGGACTTATATCGCAAAATCAAGGGGATTACGACCAAGCTTTGAACTATTTTAAACAAAGTAAAGCCATTAATGAGCAACTCGATAATAAAACGGGTGTTGCAAACGACCTTAACTGTATAGGACTTGTTTACAATAATCTTGGTGATAATAAAAAGGCATTGGAATATTACTCTCAAAGCTTAAACATTCAAAAGACGGTCAATGACAAAAATGGCATGGCTAGGTCCAAAATAAATATTGGAGTGGTTTATCTTGCCCAAGACAATTACTCTAAATCCATAGAAAACTGCCAAAAAGGTCACCAATTGGCCGTATCTATCAATGATCTATTAGCGCAAAGAGATGCTTGCAAATGTCTGTATGATGCCTTTAAAAAGACACGCCAAGTAAATGAAGCTTTATTCTATTTGGAAAAAAGAAGACTGTTAGATGATAGTCTTAATCTCAAAGAAACCGCAACAAAACTTCAACAAATGGAGTTTAAAAAAGAAATATTAGCGGATAGCTTGGAATTCTCAAAAAAGCAAGCGATTGATAAAATAAAATTAGAAAAATCAGAAAACACCAAGGAAGCATTGATAATAGGCGCTATTTTACTTATGCTTTTAGTTGGTGTTATCTATTATGGTTACCGACAAAAGCAAGCAGCCAACAGGTACTTAAAAGAGCGTAATGCATTCGAAATTGAGAATAAGAAAAAAGCCATGACCTTGTTTAGTCAGCAAGTATCCAAAGAAGTAGCTAAAGAGCTATTATCTGATTCATACAAATCTGGAGCGAATAAATTACGAGCCTGTATCATGTTTCTTGACATAAGAAATTTTACGCCATTTTCTGAATCAAGAGATGCTATAGAAATAAACCAATATCAAAATGACGTTTTTGGATTTATGATTGATATTATTAGCGAGCATAATGGCATCATCAACCAGTTTATGGGAGATGGATTTTTAGCATCCTTTGGAGCACCAGCCTCCCCAGGGAATCACAGCCAAAATGCGGTTAATGCATCCTTAGAAATACTCAAAGAGCTCGAGGATCGATGTTCATCTGGTCAATTACTTAATACTAAAATTGGTATAGGATTACATACAGGAGAAATCGTAACGGGAAATGTGGGCACTGCTAAAAGAAGACAATATTCAGTGACCGGAAATACGGTCATATTAGCATCGCGAATCGAGCAGTTGAATAAGCAGTTTAAATCGGAATTACTTTTATCTAAAGAAGTGCTTAATGATCTTAATGACATTGAAAACTACACCTTTGAATCGCTTGGTCCGATACAACTCAAAGGCCGATCGGAGCCTGTTGAAGTCATTAAATTGATATCAACTTAGTTTAAATTATAAAATTTGAAATTCATTAGGTTTGAGATTTGTCTATTAAGCTTCAGAATGAAAATATAAATACTATTGCCAAAAAGGTATATAAGCCATTAAAACGGTTCATATACAGGCCGTTACCACTAATTTAAAAATCATTGAATCGATTCGTTAAAATCTTAGAGAAATACTCTTCTGGGAAAAATGTATTGGGCCTTTTTATAGTGACCAATGTTGTTTATCTAATTATGTTATTGGTAACCATTCCCAAAACAATGGAATTCTCTAACGGAATGAATTTATTGGATATGATGCCCACAGGATATGATTTGAATTATGTAAGTGAATTATTCACTTCGCTTGGAGAAAATGGACGTTTGACCTATCTAACCAGCCAAATACCTGTTGATATGATTTACCCGCTACTATTCGGGCTTTCTTATTGTTTGCTTTTTGGATATTTCTTGAAAAAATTGAACAAATTAAATTCCCCATATGGTTATCTCTGCCTAATACCGATAATTGCGGGAATTGCAGATTATTTGGAAAATATCGGAATTATCACAATGCTTAAAAACTATCCCGAATTGATAGAGCGTACAGTTTATACAACGAATATATTTTCAGTTATAAAAAGCGTTTCAACAAGTTTATTTTTTATTGCACTAATAGTAGTCTTAATAACACTCGGAATTAAAGTATTAAAGAGAAAAACAATCTAATAAATGAAGAACCTAATAATTAATCTCTCAGCATTGCTGTCTGTGCTATTTTTAGGTGCTTGTAAAACTGAAAATTCGAATACAAAAGAAAATGAATTTTTGACCATAGAAAACCGATATCTTGGTCAAAAACCGCCAGGGTTAACTCCTATTCCATTTGCTCCAGGTATTGTATCTACAGAAATTTATGAATACGATGGTGCATTTACCCCTGATATGAAGGCGTTTTATTTTATTAGAAGAGGAGAAGAAAATAAAAAATCAGCTTTTGGTTAATTTGTAGACTAAATGAAAAACAAACATTGGATTTTACCTAGCCCTGTTAGGATGATGAATCGACAAAACTCGGGCAACTAATCAAAAAAAATAGACGACCACTACAGACTAAAAGAGAAAATGATAAAAAACAAAAAAGCCAAAAACATTGCACGAGTACTATTGCTGCTTGGGACCTTCGTATCGCTGTTTTTTGTTCCATGGATCTTGGTAAAAGCTTGGATTTTGCCCCTACCCGATACGGTACAAGAACAGGTAGATGAAGCCATAGGTCATGGTTTTGACGGCATGATCGTTTATGTAGACCAAGCAGGAAAACCGCCAGCATTTTACGCAAGCGGCTGGAATGACCGGGATAAGAAAACACCAGCCGACCCCAATTCTTTATTTAAAATTGCTAGCATCAGCAAGCTATATGTGGCCGTCTCTATAACCAAGCTTGTGAGCGATAAACGTTTGTCTTTAGAGCATACACTGGACATGTATTTTCCAGAACTCGTGGGCAGAATCGAAAATGCCGAAGAAATCACTCTAAAGATGATGGTTCAACATAGGTCTGGAATACCAAATTTTACAGACAATCCCCAATACTGGGAAGACGAACAGGAAAATGGAAAAACACCGCTAGCGTTTGCCCTCGATTTGCCAGCTAGCTTCGAACCCGACGAGGGGTACGAATATTCGAACACCAATTATTTACTGCTTCGCCGCATTATGGACCAAGTATTGGGTTTTGGCCATCAACAGTTTATCAGGGAGCGTATATTGACACCTCTAGAGCTTAATAACACCTTTTTCTCGCTTAGCGAGGTAGATTTAGATGATGTGATGAGTGGCTATTATGTTGGCTACGACCAAGATTTTAAAGCCCGCGAATACGGAATGTTGGCTACTGCCCAAGATGTCGGCAGCTTTTTGCGTGCTTTAAACGATGGTTCGGTATTCGATGACGGAGAACAAGAAATCTATCCCTACGTTTACGACCACGGAGGTTTGGTGATAGGCTATCAGAGCCTTGCAGAATACCACAAAGATATAGACACGGTGGTAGTTCAGTTTATCAATACAACAAATTTTAATGGCTACGAATGGAACCTCTCGGAAATTACCATCAATCGCATTGTAAAAATTCTGAAGAAAAAAAGCTAATAACAACGCTTATTTCGAAAACGGCAAGGCCTGTAAAACCTATTTCTGAAGCCATAGTTCCATCCCCATGAATTATGGCTTTTCCTTTTATATAATAGAATTGGATTGTATTTTGCATTCATACTAACCACAACCGTGTAACAAGCAGTAAGTATGAAAGTTACAGCCAAAAAAAATGAACAGGTTGCCAATATGGTCTTCGCCTCCATCTATCCACATTATTGGAGACGACTAGAAAAACATGGTCGGACCAAAGAAGAATTCCACCAGGTATTGGAATGGTTTACCGGACATGACGAGCAGGCACTCCAAAAACTATTGGATGAAAAAGCAACCTACAGAACACTTTTCGAGAAAGCCAAAATACATCCGAATGCCCATATGATTAAAGGCGTTGTTTGTGGCTATCGCATCGAAGAGATCGAAGATGAATTCGAGATCTACAAGCAATGCAGGCAAATGGAAAAACTAATCGACGAATTGGCGAGAGGTCGCAAAATGGAGAAAATATTGCGTGTAGAAAAAAAGTAAGGGCTTAGACAAACTATAGGCAGAAATAAACGACCTATCCACATACCAAAATCCATTTGCTCTCGGGTCAGCGTTTTCGGCAACAGTACTAAACTCTCATGATGCATAAAAAAAACGCCTTCTTACTAATTCTAATTGCCTTGCTCTTAGTCGCCTGCAACAATGGAGAAAACCAGGTAAATAAAGATGAATCGACAAAGGTAGCGGACATATATCTTGGCCAGAAACCACCAGGAATGGTTCCCGAGTTATTTGCGCCAGATATTATCAAGACCGAATTTAGAGAAGGCGCCTATACCTTTACCCCCGATTTAAAGGAGTTCTACTTTCGAAGAAGAGGTGGGGAATACAAAAACAATGCTTTGGTAGTCGTTAAACTAGAGAATAACCAATGGACAGAATCTTTGGTAGCTGCTAGATCTGGAGAGCCCTATATTTCGCCCGATGGAAAAACCATGCATTTAGGTAAGCGATATAGAGATCGAACTGCTACTGGCTGGTCCGAAGTTAAAGAACTTGGGCCACCTTTTGAGGAATACCGCATAATGCGTCTTACCGTGGCCGCTAGCGGGACTTATTATTTTGACGAAGCAAGTGAATCTGGACCACTTCGTTATGCTCGTTTGGTCGATGGAATTTATGAAGACCCGAAACCCTTGGCTATCGACCTGGGAGATTGGAACGCCCATCCTTATATTGCACCAGATGAATCTTATATTATATGGGACGATCAAAGAGTTGAAGGATATGGGAGTTCCGATTTGTACATTTCCTTTCGCCTGGAAGATGGGTCCTGGGGGCCTTCGATTAATTTTGGAAACCAAGTAAATACCGAATTCGAAGATGCCTTTGGCAGTGTAACCCCAGATGGAAAGTATTTTTTCTTTACGAGGTCTTATGGTGGTGACAAGGCGGATATATTCTGGCTAGATGCCCAGATAATAGAAAAACTAAAACCCAAGAATTAATCCGGTATAACGGGGGAATTGTCTTATGGTTTTGGGATTAAACTTATATCAATATGAAAATAACAACATTTCTAACATTTGTAGGGGAACAATGCGGAAAGGCAGAAGAAGCGATTAACTTCTACACTTCGATCTTTCCAAATTCGGAAATTAAGAGCATAACAAACTATGCCGACGGAGAGCCTGGCGGGACGCCCACGCTTATAAAGCATGGGGTTTTTACGCTAAACGGCACAGAATATATGGTTTCCGAAAGCAATTATAATCATGCTTGGTCTTTTAGCCCAGGAGTTTCTTTATTTGTAGACAGTAGCTCCGAAAGCGAGATTGATTCCTTATTCCAAAAACTCTCTTCTAAGGGAGGCCAAATTATGGTGCCATTAGATAACTACGAATCTGGAGATTATGGTTTTGGTAAAAAATTTGGGTGGTGTGAGGACAAATACGGGATATCCTGGCAGTTCAATCTTACCGAGTAACTCAAATTAGCATTACGCCGTCCAATTGAAATTAGTATAGCATTATATAATAAATAACTAACCTGTATGATAAAATTCTTCAGAACAATCCGCCAGCAACTGGTTTTTCAAGGCAATACGGGAAAGTATTTAAAATATGCCATCGGCGAAATTGTATTGGTGGTAATTGGGATATTAATAGCCTTATCTATCAATAATTGGAATCAGGGGCGCAAACAAGCGATCGCCGAAGAAGATTTTCTACAAGGCATTAAAACGGACCTAAAAAAGGACAAGGAATACATAGATCTTATTACCCAACTTCACATCCCAAAGATCGCTGCCTTTAATACATTGAACCAACAGCTGCCTCAATTATATCATACCAACCCCAGGACGGTCGATTCTTTGTTTAACATTTATTTTACCAGCCAGCGGACCTTTTATCCCATTTCTGGCACCTTTCAAGCTGCTGTTTCTGGCAACCAAATAAACTCGTATAAAGACAAGCTCATATCGAGCGCTTTGATTCCACTATATAACACCACCTATGCCCGTTTAATCGACAATGGGAAAATCTGTGACGATCGATGGGATTTTATAAGCAGGAAGTACAGTCACGAAAGGCGCATTGGTCTGGATAGCAACATGACCGATTTAATGCTTACGGAACTCTTGGACGATTTATATCACCATTATGTACATATGCACTGGTATCAAAATCAACTAAGCGATACCAAGAACGAAATTGATGATTTACTTGCAAAAATTGAATAGCGAACTTTTAGGTAATTTATTATTATGAAACCAAACCACTTCTACCCGCTTTTAGTCATACTGTTTATGATACCGACTATGGGTGTTGGGCAATTGGCCAAAGAGGATAGTTTGGCTTTGGTGGAAGTGGTAAGAGGGTTTCAGGAATCCATCGTTCAAAAGGACAGTATTGGCTTTAACAAGCTGTTCTTTGATCAATCTGTGGGTTTTGTAGGCATAATGTCGAAAGAAACCGAATGGTCCATCAAAAAGAACTACGCAGACTTTCAAGGGATAGCGATTTCTAATCATAAAGGATTTATAGCCGACATTTGTAAGAGCGATAAAAAACAACAAGAAGAGTTTTATAATATCAGACTATGGAACGATGGTGCTATAGCCACCATTTCTTTCGATTATGCATTTTTAGCCAATGATAAAATGATACAATGGGGGCACGAAAAGTGGAACCTGGTAAAAGATGCAGAACAATGGCTAATTACCGATGTGATCTATACCATACGTTTCCCAAAAGTAGAGCCCTTCCCGTTTGAATAGCCACCCATGATAAATCGCCTAACATTTTCCATAGACATAGCAGCTACCAAGGACACTATTTGGCACGCGCTCTGGGACGAGGAGTCTTATAAAATCTGGGCTGCAGTCTTCTTCGAAGGATCTTATGCGGTAAGCGAACATTGGGAAGAAGGCAGTATAGTCCATTTTCTTGGGCCAGACCAAAACGGTATCTATAGCAAAATCGAGATACATGTTCCCGCCCGGATCATCCGCTTCAAGCATATCGGAAAAGTGGTGAATGGGGAAGAAATGCCTCTAGATCAAGAAATTAAAAAATGGACCGGTGCCAGCGAGCAATACCAGCTTATCGAAAAGGATGGGATTTTTAGCCTGCAAGTCGAAATCGATGTGATGGACGAACATCTAGAATTTATGAGCGAGACATTCCCGAAGGCATTACGGAAAATAAAAAGTTTGTGTGCTTAGCACAAGCATACATCTTCTGGCATAGATTATTGATAGATCTGTAAAACAACGACTTTTCTGTAACATTTTCTTTAAAAGAGGAGTCTTAGAAGCGTGACCAACCAATGGACCACGCTATTATTGCTCTCATTAAAAAATTCTTGTTTTGAAAAATATCAACCTTACCCAAACATTAGAATTCGCCTGTCGCCTATATGTGTTTTTTTTTATGGGCGCATACGGCTTAGCCAAAGTTATAGGCGGCCAATTTTATATACCAGGATCCATCCCACCAGAAGTAGAGATGATTCCCATTAGCCAAACTTCCAATTTTGATCTGGCATGGGTTTTTATGGGACGCTCTTATGGATATATGCTGTATATAGGCCTAGCCGAGCTATTGGGAGCTATGCTGCTACTATTCAACAAGTCTAAACTAATCGGGACGTTTATCCTTATCCCTATTATTGTGAACGTTATTGTTTTCGACATTTTCTTTTTGGATCAGTTCGGGGCTTTGGCATCTGCCTTTATCTACTTTTTTATGCTGCTTATCATCCTTTGGATTAATAAAAAAGCAGTCATAGAAGGCTTGAAAGCGCTTATGTATATTAAACCCTCTAACCAAGGGACTACTAAACAAAAGATTATAAAATATGTTTCTGTGGCAGGATTGATAATTATCGTCTTTGCCTTTAACCAGGTGTTGGTAGGTTGGCTTGGATATGGCAAAGGTTGATTAATGGCATGTGCCAGTGAAGGCTATACCTTTTTAAGGCCTTTGGAAGAAATACAGTGTTGTCCGCCTTTCTTTAAAAAATAGATTAACTTTAGGACGCTTGCGTAATTACACGCTATCAATTACTTATCGACCTAATCAATAAACGTATGGAAACGAACAATGGAAGCCCCGTGGACCCTTCGAAAATAATGCAAGTTGGGATGGGATTTTGGGCCTCAAAAACACTGCTAACGGCGGTAAACATGGGGTTATTTACCCATCTAGCCCAAGGATCGCTTTCTGGGCAAGCCATTCGAGATAAACTCGGGCTTAACGAAAGGTCTGTGTTCGACTTTTTGGACACTTTGGTTGCCTTAGGATTTTTACAGCGCAGCGGGCTTAAGGAGGAAGCCATCTATAGCAATGCAGCCGACACCGAATTATTTTTGGATAAAAACAAGCCGAGCTATATAGGAGGGATCCTAGAAATGGCCAACAACCGCCTTTATCCATTTTGGAGCAACCTAGAGGACTGTTTAATAACCGGCGAGCCTCAAAACGAGACCAAAGGAGGAGGTGCATCGTTATTCGAAGCGATTTATGCCGACGAAAACCGCCTAAGAGAGTTTATTCATGGCATGGGCGGTGTACAGGCAGGAAACTTTATGATGCTGGCCAATGCGTTCGACTTCTCAAATTACAATAGCCTTTGCGACATAGGGGGTTCTGGAGCCAATTTATCCATACATATAGCCAAGAACAATAGTCATATGCATTGTACTTCGTTCGACTTACCGCCCGTCGGCCCTATTGCGCAAGGTAATGTGAATGCCCTGGGCTTAGCCGATAGGATCAGCATCGCGTCTGGGGATTTCTTTAAAGACGATCTCCCAACGGCAGACGTGATTACCATGGGGAATATACTGCATGATTGGGGATTGGAGGACAAAATGATGCTTATTAAAAAGGCCTATAAAGCCTTGCCAGAAGGAGGTGCTTTAATCGTCATCGAGAATATCATCGATGACCAGAGAAATAAAAATGCCTTTGGCCTAATGATGTCCTTAAACATGGCCATAGAAACAGACCAAGGTTTCGATTTTACCGCCGCAGACTTTAATGGATGGGCAAAAGAGGCAGGCTTTAGCCAAACTAGTGTGATGCCATTAACGGGGCCTAGTAGCGCTATAGTCGCCATCAAGTAATCTAACATTAACTAAACATGGTTTAACAAACACTCTCTATGGAAAACAGCTCGATAATAATCATTGGACTCATCGTCTTTGTTATCTTATCCTTTTTGTTCTACAAAAGCATGCGGAAGTATGTAGACAAGTCTTACGGTAAAAAGTGGGCAAAACTCTGGGGTAATAAACTGTACTTCTGGCAGAGTTTGTTGTTTATGAGCCTCTTGTGCACCGCTATTGTCCTTTACATTTTGGATGCCTTGGAGGTTGTTACTTTCTAGGTGGCTGGACAATTCACTTTTAATAATCTCTAATTTGATCAGACAACACACCCCAGAGGACCTAGAAGTTATCATGGATATTTGGTACCGCTCGTCTAGCTTGGCACATCCATTTTTAAGTTCGGAATTTGTAGATAAGGTAAAAGCAGACATGGCCAATCTCTATATCCCTGGTTCGGACACATGGGTTTACACTATAGATGATGCTATCGTCGGCTTTCTCAGTATGATGGGCAACGAAATAGGTGGGCTTTTTGTAGACCCAGACAAGCACGCTAAAGGCATAGGTTCTAAAATGGTCGATTTTATCTGCAGTCAACACCCTACTCTTGAGGTGGAAGTGTTCGAGAAAAACCAAATTGGCAGGGCTTTTTATAGCAAGTATGGTTTTAAGCAGATTAAATCCTATACCCACAACGAGAGTGGATTTGAGGTGTTAAGGTTGAAATACGAGGCCCTTCACCTACCAACTAGTACCAGTGGAAACCGAACTTAAAAAAGTACATTAGACATAAATTAAGCCATTGTAAGTCAATGACCTAGTGATAATCGTACTATAGGGAGCACTACTCGACTTAGAAAATAATCGATGGATTACCTTCAATCCTGCAACAAGCTTGTCTTTTTACAGTCTATCAAGGGTAGGAACAAAAAACAACAACATGAAACACTTGCCATTATTACTGCTCACGCTGCTATTGCTTCAGTCCTGTGCCAAAGAAACACCAAACGAGACGACGACAGTCGATGATAAAATCGCGGAGGTAGAGAACAATTTAATCCGGTCTATTTACATAGCCGGTGATGCCAGTTGGACCATAGAAGAACGCATGGAGCATTATGGGGTGCCTGGGGTAAGTATCGCGGTAATCCACGATGGAGAAATTGCTTGGACCAAAACCTATGGAGTAATGGATAAGGACACCCAAGAGCCAGTAACCAAAGAGACCCTCTTCCAAGCTGGGTCCATCAGTAAGCCTGTGGCCTCTTATGGTGCGCTCCGAATGGTGGAACAAGGGAAAATCGATTTGGAAGAAGATGTAAATACCTATTTGACCTCATGGAAGGTGCCGGAAAATGAATTTACAGCCGAGAAAAAGGTAACGCTTAAAAACTTGGTGAGCCATTCTGCTGGGATGACGGTTCATGGCTTTTTAGGGTATAGCCCAGGGCTGGAAGTTCCAACGCTGGTTCAAGTACTAGATGGGACGCCTCCAGCAAATTCTGGTGCCATTTATGTAAATAAAGTACCTGAAGAGAGCTATAGGTATTCTGGTGGTGGCTATACGGTGATGCAACAAATGGTGATCGATGTAGAAGGCAAGCCCTACCCTGTCGTAATGGACGAATTGGTCCATGGCCCGCTTAATATGACTAATAGTACCTACGAGCAACCCCTGCCTGCAGATAAGCTTAAACGTGCTGCCACTGGCTATTTGCCAAATGGTACGATGACCACAGGGAAGCGCCACACCTACCCAGAAATGGCCGCGGCTGGACTTTGGACAACGGCCGAAGATTTGGCCAAGTTTGCGGTCAATCTTCAGCAAACGGTCAAAGAAGAAAACAATGTGGCCCTATCGCAAGAGATGACCAAATTGATGCTCACGCCATTTGTAGAGGAGTTCACCGGCCTGGGTATTTTTCTAAACAAAAGAGGTGACCAAACATATTTTGGTCATGGGGGTTGGGACGAAGGCTTTTCTGCCGAACTCATGGCCCACAAAGATGATGGCTACGGAGTGGTGGTACTCACCAATTCCAACCATCCCAGCTTTATCTCGGAACTGATCCGTTCTGTAGCACTTACTTACCAATGGGAAGACTATGTTACCACTTTCGAGGCCCTACCAGCAGACCCGTCCAACATGAATCACATCTTGGGCAAGTACTTGGTAAGAGGCTACGATTATTTAGAAGTTTTTGAGGAAAAAGGACAGTTGATGTATAAAGACGGCCCAGAAGAAGCCGCCACCGAGATGGTTAAGGTTACAGATAGCACTTATGTAGTAAGAGATTATAACGTCTTGTTTCAATTTAAAGAAAACGACAGCATAGACCAGATGGACGTACACATACTGCGTACCAATACCCTAGAGTCGCGGGGGGTTTATGGACGGATAAGTGCCGAGACCCAATTACCGATAGACCAACTTATCGCTGGGAACTATGATGCAGGTTTGAAAGGCTTCCAGGCCATACAGGAGCAGGACAAGACCGACCCGATGGTAAACGAAAACAATATGAACCGAATGGGCTACCGATTTATGGAGGAAGGTAAAATAACCATTGCCAAAGACATCTTCGAAGTAAATATGGTCCTCTACCCCGCGAGTTCTAATGTGTACGACAGCTATGCCGAAGCCTGTATGGAGTTGGGCGAGGTAGCCCTTGCCATTACCAATTACGAGAAATCGTTAAGCATGGATCCCAAAAACACCAATGCCGAGGCCATGATTAAAAAATTAAAAGAAGAGATCGCTACGAACGAATGATTGATCACTCGACGGTTCACTAAAGAAAAGCTGTTGCAAAAGTAGCCGAACATAACTTAGATTAAGCGATCTTAATCATTTATTAGCGCGGGCCATGGGCCCGCGCTTTTGCAATTTTGAAGCATAAATAAATTGTACCTTGTTGTTCAAAACAACTGACAACGTGTATCATAGAGGGTCTATCTTCAACATTATTTTCCAATTTGCTACCCTGCTATCTGTACAGCTAATTGCCCAGATAAATACAACAGATCCATTTCTACAATATGGACAATTTTTCGATCTCCCAAGAGAGAAAATATTTCTCGATCTACCTAAAGACAAATTCTATAAAAATGAACCAATTCGATTTGCTGGCTATGTTCTAGATGGTAAAACCTTACTCCCATCTGTAAAGACCAGTAATGTCTACTGCACCATCTATGATAGTATTGGCCATTTACTAGAAAAGAAGTTGTTTTATACCGAAAATGGAAAATTTAATGGGACCCTAGAAATTCCGGCCACCATGGGCGCTGGCACCTATTATATCAAAGCCCAGACCAACTGGATGCAAAACTTCTCTGCCAAGTCCGCCTATGTGCAGGATATTTATGTAATCGATAGTATTTCCATAGCTCGGGTGGCAGAACCGACGACTTCCCCAGACGAAATTGTGTTTTATCCAGAAGGTGGCAATCTAATAGCGGAAGTCCCCAATTCTATTGGCTTTCGATATATATCGAATGGCAAGAAACATAGAAAGGTAAAAAGTTGCCAATTGGTGAACGATTTGGGCCTGCCCATTTTGGAAGGTATAAATGTGAATGCTCAAGGGTATGGAAAATTTATTCTAACCCCAGAAAAGAACGCAAATAGGGTTTTAAAAATGACCCTTTCTGACGGGAAAGAACTATTGAAAAAAGTGCCAGATCCAAATGAGGGGGGGCTCGCTATTATGCTAAACGGTCTTACCAAAGACTTCATTAATATCAGGTTTAATCTAAAAAACGACCTTAAGAATAAAAAAACGCCCATTTTTATCGCTTTGCATCGCGATGGAAATATCAAGATTTTGGAGTATCGACTAACCAAAGAGCAATCGACACTTATTATCCATAAAGATGAGGCCTGGCCTGGTTTAAATAAACTTTCTGTCTTTAACGAAGAATATGATTTATTGGCAGAACGCATTTTCTTTAACGACAATGGTCTAGGCTTTTTAAACCATGACCTTAGCCTCTCCAATATTCGAAAAAGCCATGATTCCATCAATATACAATTGGCATTAGGTCCTAGCACCAATCCACAATTGGCGATGTTGAGTCTTTCCATCCTTCCAATAGAATCGAAAGGGCATAACTACAATCGATCTTTACTTTCTTGGTTTTATCTTCAATCTTATTTCGATCAATCCATAAGAGCCCCATTTACCATTAACACCCCCTTAGAACGATCCAGGCTTTATGACCTAGATCTGTTTTTATTAAACAACGATTGGAAGGCCGACAATTGGTCCGATATTAAGAAAATCCCAGAAACAACATTTGCCTTCGAGACCGGCATTCGTATTGACGGAAAGATAAGCGGCGATAGAAATATCATTGGAAAGAAATTAATCGCCTACCAAAAAAGCATTGGTCAATATCATGCTACTACCATTCTAGACGAATCTAAATTTGTATTTAACGATCTATATTTGGTAGAAGGAGAACCGATAGTGTTTTTTGTCGAAGATTATCAATTTGCCAAATCTGCCAAAATCCATCTCTCGTTTTATCCTCAAAATCAGGCAGATTACCTCCCCTATTCAGAAAGGACGTCGCCAGATGCTTTTGCAGAAATTGAACAAGAAAGTTTATATGTTTCTAAACCTGTACAACTTCCGGGGCGAACCATACTCGATGAAGTACTAATAAGCGGCACCAACAAACCCGATCTTAATCGCAACCAAAGCCTTACAGTAGGCGTTTACGAGGGGGTGAAGATGAGCGAAGATGAAGCCTCAAAATCAATTCGTTTGTCGAACTACCTTCGCAAATTGGGCTTTAAAATTAGGCTCATTCCACAAATAGGGATGTTGGGGGTATACGGTAGAAACGTTACGGACAAACCACCCATTGTCTATGTAGATGGCGTAAAAACAGATAATTATGTAGAGGATTTTTTATTGAACTCGGTAGACGAAATCTATTATGAACATTTTGGCCTGGAAGGCAGTGATGGCGGAACACTTTACATCTATAGATCTTACGGCCAAAAGAATAATAGCGATACCCTCTTGCAAAAAATCGCAGAGGTAGGCTTTCAGACAGATCGTTTTATAGAGGACTATAGGCACAGTTCGTTTGCGGTAAATTCGTTTTTAGACTATGCCTCTGTTTTTTGGGATGGTGCTATCCAATTAACTTCAGATTCGACTTATACCGTTCGGTTTCCACATTTTGGGCTTAAGGAATTTATAATTTATATAAACGGCATGACAGACCAGGGGCAACTGATCTCATTGACAGAAGTAATTAGGGTTGATGATTAATTGGTCAAATGAGTCTAAAATTATAATCCTAAACCCCATATAAAAGCGATTGTTGTACTTTTAAATCATGATCGCCTTACAGCAGACACCATCTCTAGACACCTGGACCTCTGGCTTTTTAATCGCCGTTGCCATGGGCCTGTTTTTGTTCTTTGTCCTTATCACCGACAAAAACAAAAAGAACCGTCCCATCGCCTGGTTGGTCTTGGCCTTTTCGGTGATACTGTTCCAATACGTACTTTACTGGACCGGCTACCAAGAGGTCTTCCCCTATTTGGTATTGGTGCCTCCCATCTGTTATTATGTGAGTGGGCCCCTGCTCTACCTCTATTTTTTAAGGCTTTATAAAAGAGAGGTTCATTTTAATTATGCATTGCATTTCCTGCCGGCCTTTTTGGTTTTTATCCCACAACTCATCATTTGGTTGCGCTATTTCGGCTTTACCCAAATGGAAATCCATTTGCTCTGGTTACCACAACAACACTGGTTTATCGTAGGACATATGTCGCTGTACTGCCTCGCCTGTTTTGTGCTAATCCATAAAAACAAAGAGCCCGACACCCAATACACCCACTTGCGCTCTAGATGGAGCACGGTATTAGCCTCTTTATTCGGCTTGTTTATTTTGTCCTATACCGCCTATTATGTCCTGGTCAATTTCGAGTTTTTTAACGACCAATGGGACTATATGATTTCCATTATGATGAGCGTCTCTATCTACGCCATCGGGTATTTTATCTATAAACAACCGGAGGTCTTCGACGGGGAGTTTTATAGTCAGCTGTTCTTACCTATTAAAAACAAAGACGATTCTTTCGAGCAATCTTTGATGAGCGAATTGCACGATAAGCTTACGGTCCATATGGATCGTGAAAAGCCTTTTATCGATAACGAACTTCGGCTAGTACATCTGGCAGATCAGCTCGGGTTTTCTACCCATCTGCTTTCTAAGGTGATCAATAAAAAAACGGGGATGAACTTCAACCAGTTTGTAAACGATTATCGTTTGCAGGAAGCAGAACGCTTATTGTCCGAGCCAGGAGATCATTCTATCAAAAGCATCTACTTCGATGTAGGTTTTAACAACAAAGCCACCTTCTACAATGCCTTTAAAAAGAAGTACAACTGCACTCCCATGCAGTACAGACAGGGCCTCGCACCTAGCGATTCTTAAAAAAAGAGTCCATTATTATAATCTTGAACCCCTTTTTATATAGGTAGACGGATATTCGTTTTCAGAAATCAAAATCATCAAATTATGAAAACGAACAAATTACTACTAATCATTGCCCTGGTTATGGGAGGGACTATTATGGCGCAAGAACGATACATCTACGTTAGCGATGCAGGAGGCTTTAATGTAGAACCTTGGCAGGTACTTCGCTATAACGAGGACGGCAGCAATCCACAGGTATTTATCGACAACCAATTTTTTGTAGACAACGGGGTGGGTTGGCCACAGGATATCCTTTTTTTAGAGGATGAGGGTACGGTGCTTATTTCTTGTCTGGTAGGCGGAAGAATTACCAAACACGATGCTAGCAACGGTGCCTATTTGGAAGACTTTGCCACAGTAGCTGGCGGCCCTACACGAATGAAGTTCGGTGCGGATGGCTATATCTATGTGCTGCAATGGAGCAACAGCGACAACAAAGTATTACGCTACCATCGGGATGGGACATTTATAGACGAATTTACCAGCGTCGGCGTCCCACAAAGCATCGGGCTAGATTGGGACACCGACGGTAACCTCTATGTTTCTTCTTATGGAGGTGGAACCGTGCGTATGTTCGACCCAGAAGGTGTAGATATGGGACTCTTTATCGATACCGAATTGGGCGGACCGACCAATATTCACTTTAATGAAGCCGGCGAAATGCTCGTTCTCGATTGGTCACACGCCAATGTAGAACGCTTCGATGCTGGAGGGAACCATATCGCCGAGTTTATCACTGGGGTAAATCAGGTAGAAGGTATCGCTGTACACCCAGACAACGGCAATTTACTCTTCGGAGTTGGAGCCTTGGGTAGAGTAGATCAATTTTTGGCAGATGGGACCTTTGTAGAAACCACTATAACAGAGGGATCTGGTGGCCTGATGCAGCCCAATGCTGTTGTATTCTATGGAGGTAATTTTGGAATAGAGGATGCCAAAAAAGAGCAGGCAATTTTGGTTTTACCAAGCCTAGGAACAGAATTTCGATGGGTAAACAAAACCGAATTTACGTTTGAAGAGGCACATATTATGAATTTGTCTGGTGCCCTTGTGGATACCATCAATCTAAACCAACAAACCACTTGGAATGCCTCCAACCGCAGTAACGGTATCTACTTTGTCGTAGCCGAAGATGAAAAGGGCAATACCTTTACACAAAAGATTGTCGTAAAAAACCAATAATCAAGCCATTAGGCTGTAAGCATTGGTCGGGATTTACTAGTAGGTCCCGGCCATTTTCTATATTGAAACTTCAACAAAACCAAAAACCGCTATGAAAAATTTACTCTTGTTGGGCTTCGCCCTATGCACTATTTTGACCTCTCAAAGCCAAGAGGTATTGGTATTTGCCAGTGACCGAGCAAACAACGCCGTGAACAAATACGACGAAAATGGCAATTTTCTGGAAGTCTATATCCCTTCCAACTCGGGAGGCTTATCCAACCCGCAAGACCTGGTCTTCCATCCAGATGGAACGGTCTTGATCTCGGGCTTTTTTAATGACGCCATCTTGCGATACGATTTTGAAACCGGGGACTATCTAGGCACCTTTAGCAACGGCTATGCCATCCAAGGTGCTACTCGTATGGAACTGCGAGACGATTTGATCTATGTGCTGCAATGGAACAGCAATTATAAAGTCCTGCGCTTCGATCTGGATGGAAACTTTGTAGACGAATATACAAACGTAGGGGTATTTCAATCTATCGGAATAGATTGGGATGCAGACAACAACCTTTATATCTCGACTTACGGCAATGGCACCTCCGGCAACGTCCAGCGTTTCGATCAGAATGGAGACATCATAGACATCTTTGGCGATACCAATATGATTCAAGGGGCCACCAATATTTGGTTTACTGAAAACGGCGACCTATGGGCCATGGATTACAACGGAAACCGCATTATGCGCTTCGATGCCGATGGAAACCATATTGACGACGTAATCACCGGTGTTGCAAACCCAGAAGGCTTTGCCTACCTGCCTGATGGCAATTTATTGGTCTCGGAGCGTGGAGCAGATAAGATAACTTTATTCGACCCCGCTGGTAATAATTTGGGCAGATGGGACAACGGGGGCAACCTCTCCCAACCCAATTTTATACGCGTCTGGCAATCTTCTTTAGGAGTAACAGATATCTTGGCCTTTGGCGAACTGTTTCAGAATACCATAGGGACCAACTTTCGACTTGCCAGCGATAAAGCTGCTTTAGTACACTCCCTAGCCTTATACGATCTAAGCGGAAGAAAGGTCGCCGTAGACTGGGATGCAGAACGAGGTGTCATACAAACCGCTGGTTTAAACCAAGGCCTATATCTGGCCCAGGTAAAACTAAGCGATGGGCAATTGCTTAGCGGAAAGTTACTACGCCGATAAGGAGCTTGCTGCTGTAAGGAATTTGTACCTTAGCTGTCCAACTCCTCGGTATGAAGAAAGACGTTGTTATTGTAGGCGGCGGTCCCATTGGGATTGCCTGTGCCCTAGAATGTAAAGCGCATGGCTTAGACTATGTGGTGCTAGAAAAAGGTGCGCTTACCAACTCGCTATACAACTACCCTTTAAACATGACCTTTTTCTCTACCTCTGAGAAATTAGAGATTGGGGGTATACCCTTTATCAGCGGGGCAGCAAAGCCTAACCGCCATGAGGCCTTAGAATACTACCGTAGGGTGGTGAGCAGTAACGAGCTCAACATCCAACCTTACGAGCAAGTAATCGGTATCGATAAACAGCAGTCGGGCTTCGAAGTAGTATCGAATAAGGCGAGCTACCAAAGTAGCTATGTTGTTGTTTGTACTGGCTTTTACGACATCCCGAAAATGCTGGATGTGCCCGGAGAAGATTTGCCTAAGGTAACCCACTACTTTAAGGAGGCACATCCCTATGTACTAAACAAAACCATCGTAGTAGGTGCCAGCAACTCTGCTGTAGATGCCGCGTTAGAAATTTGGCGCAAGGGCGGCGATGTAACCATGATTGTTCGTGGCCCACAAATTGGCGAGCGGGTAAAGTATTGGGTGCGCCCAGATATTCTAAACCGTATAGAAGAAGGGAGCATCAAGGCTTATTTTAATGCCAACATCAGCGAGATTAGGGAGGAGACAGTTACCATAGCTACTCCCGGAGGTAGTGTAACGTTAGAAAACGATTGGGTGATTGCCCTTACAGGGTACCGACCAAACTACGAGTTTCTAGAAAAAATCGGTTTACAACTAAGCGATGATGAACTAAAGAAGCCTAGATACAACGATCAAACCATGGAGAGCAGCATAGACGGTTTATATCTAGCCGGTGTTATCTGTGGAGGCATGGAAACCCATAAGTGGTTTATAGAGAACTCTCGGATTCACGCCAAGCAAATCGTCGCCGATATCTTACGCAAAGATTAATAATTCCCGTACCTAAAATTGAGCAGACGCTTAAAGTAATCGTAGATATCCGGAAAGAGTTTCTTGAATTCCACTGGAGATTCTATAAAATACTCAGACAGGACCGCCATAAACTCGTACTGATTGGTAAAGGCGTATTCGCGAAAATAGCGCGTCTTATCCAATTGGTCTTTGACAGATTGATCTGTAAGGCGCTTTAAAATATTTTGGAACTGTTTGGCGAAACGGGTAGAATCTAAATCGCGGCTTTGTTTTGCCTCCAACTGCATGGCATGCATAAACTCGTGTATACCGAGGTTTCTGTTATCGTTAGAAACATCAATGCCTTCCTGAAAATGCGGCCATGAAAGTACCAATGCCTTCCCCTGCGGATTGAACTCTCCGATATGCATGGCACTATTGATATTGCTATAAAACTCGCCCGGATAGATCAGGATGACAGAGATCAAATCGTAGAGGTAATTTTTCCGTCCAAAGCTCAGCATACATCCTACACCTGCAACCAATACTTGCATGCGTTCGTCTACGACCAACTCGTCACGTCCAATAAACTTCTTATTCTTGATAAAGGTGGCCACTCTATGACCAAACTGTCGTTTATGTTTGCGGTCTAATAAATTATAAAAAGGAAGTTCTGCCTCCAGTATAGCCAGCTGAGAGCGGTTTAGTTTTCTATACACCAACCAATGTCGATATAGCGGTTTATCGAAAGAATTTGCAAACCAATTTTCGAAAACGCGGAACAAAAAGAACCCAAACCCCAATAAGACTATGGTATAAGCATAGGGGGCTAGCCAAGTAACATTCTCGTCCGCTTGTAGTAGGATCATTTTACCGATTTGGGTGACCTAAGATAGCAATATTTTTAAATAACTGATTTTAAGCCGTTTACATAACTCCTCTAGTCGCTAGAGAAAATACTCAATACATACCAGAAAAGCAGCATTAAGGAAGCAAATAGGCCTAGACTGGCCGCTACGTATTGGTCTTCGCTATAGCGATGAACCAAATTGGAGGTTTGGTATAAAATAGAACCTGCGGCTAAAACAACCATACCACCACTAAAGACAAGGCCAAGGTTAAAACCAAAAGCAACACCAGCTACTATTAGTCCCAAGGCTACAAAGAAGCCTATGGTTAAGAATGAACGTAAAAAAGAGAAGTCCTTTTTGGTTATAAATACAATGGCCGATAAGCCCAAAAAGAGACTCAATGTTACTACCGCGGCTTGACTAATGATGTGCATCCCACCATCGCCGGCATACATCATTCCCATAAAAATCAAGGGGATAAATATAAAGGCCTCTGCCACTACATATAGCAATAGTGCTGCATATTGGGTGTTCCTGTCGTGCGAATTAAGTGCCATGCGCTCTGCATAGCTCGTAACAAGCATAAAACCTCCAAGCAACAAAAGCCAGGTCCATCCCTGGGTAAGCGATAAAGCAAAGTTTAGTAAACCAGGCATTTGGAAGAATACCACCTCTACCAGAATAAACAACAATACCGCTAAGGCGAGATGGGTATAAGTTTTACGATAAAATACCGCTTTGGCATCGCCGGTTAAGGTAGCTACCATGGTATATGGTTGTTTTTGCTCGGGACGGTATTCTTCCATTTTTAGTTTTTTAAGATGAAGCTTAAAACTACATTAATTTTTAGAACTTTCGCCTTTGAATTGTTGGGAGTTGATCTTAAAAAGTACATTAAAAGTCGTTAAACTTCCATAGCAGCGCGTGATGTATTGTTGTAGATCAATTTTATCCTGTGGCTCCAAATTTTTATTGGCATTGATCTTTTGTTCCATCACTCGAAGTCGGTCTCGCAGCATCACGATTTTGTGGAAGAAAGTATCTATCGGAATCTCCTTGTCGCTCAGGCCAGGATCTTTTGGACTTAAAATCAATTTACCCCCTTTGTACTTATCGGCTATAGGGACGACTTCCGAAACATCGCTCCATTTTTTTAAAAGGTCCCGTAAACTTCTCTCTACTTCGTAGAAACTCACGGTATCCAAATCGTCATCAGAAGCTTCTATAATTGTAAACGCATCGTCTACCGAGATGGTCTCCAAACCCGATTCTATAAAGGTAATCCAATACATCGTGGGCGACACATTGGTGACTACTCCCTTGCCGTGTTCTGGATGATCGATCCTAGAACCGATGCCTAAAATTCTGCTCATGCTTTGTTTCTTTTTATGTAAAAGTAAAAAGAATGCAGCACCCTAAAAACCCTCCGGCCTACTTTCCTTGGTATTTATAATAATTATATCTTTGCCATTCGAATTTTACGATTTTATGGCATTACAACAAGACATCATGACCGCGATGAAAACAGCGATGAAGGACAAGGACAAAGTAGCCTTAGAATCGTTGCGTGCGGTTAAGAGTGCCTTGCTTTTGGCCCAAACCGCAAGCGGTGCTAGTGGAGAACTTTCGGAATCCGAAGAGATTAAACTGCTCCAAAAATTGGTAAAGCAACGCAAAGAGAGCGCAGTGATATTTGTAGAGCAAAATCGCCAAGACATGGCCGACGAAGAATTGGCCCAAGCAGCGGTGATTTCTCAGTTTCTTCCTGCCCAGCTAGACGAAGCGGCCATCGCCAAGGTAGTAGATGCCATCATCGCCCAAACCGGCGCCAATTCTATGAAGGATATGGGCAAGGTAATGGGCATGGCCAATGGTCAACTAGCAGGTCAAGCAGACGGCAAAACCATCTCTAATATCGTAAAAGACCGACTCAGCCAATAATGGCCCCGTAGTTCAACTGGATAGAATATCAGATTTCGGCTCTGAGGGTTGGGGGTTCGAATCCTCCCGGGGTCACTACAAGCAGAAAACCACACCTGAAAAGGTGTGGTTCTTTGTTTTTAAACCCGACCGGAAAATTTATTTTCTGGGGAAGGGTTTAAAAACAAAGAACCCGGCACTGCAGAGCAGTGCCGTGGTTTTCTATTTCCAGAGGCGAGCCTTGTGAGGATCATAAGAGCAGCGAATAATCCAAAACCCATCTCCAACAGCCGACGCACCAGCTGGCCCCTCACTGTCAAAGGTCCACCGAACCTTCGACTATCGTTCGGTCCTATTTGCAAAGGGGAGCCAACTGAGGATCACAAGCGCAGCGCGTAATCCTCAAAAGTACCCACATCTACCGGCCTCATCAAAGACGAGGAAGAAGTATTCCCTATCTTTACAAAAACCCACCCCCCATGCCCAACATCGTATTTATCGCCACCAGCCTAGACGGCTACATCGCGGATCGTCACGGCAACATAGATTGGCTGCACGATATCCCAAACCCGGATGGAGAAGACATGGGCTTTGTGGCCATACAGGAGCGCGTAAACGCGCTTTTAATGGGTAGAACCACCTACGAGACTGTTCTTAGCTTTGGAGTGGAATGGCCCTACCAAAAGCCAGTCTTTGTACTCAGCAGTAGGATCAAAGAGGTTCCAGAAGAATTAACAGGCAAAGTATTTATCGTTTCGGGAGAAATACAAGAGGTTTTAAACCAAATACGCCAGCAGGGCTACCATACCCTTTATGTAGATGGAGGAAGAACCATCAGAAGCTTGATGGAACTAGAACTTATAGACGAGTTGATGGTCTCTGCCATCCCCATTGTTTTGGGAGGAGGTACGCCACTCTATCCGCAATTAGAAATTCCTCAACGCTTCGAATTAGTTAAAAGCACCATTTATCTAAACGCCATTGTACAATCCCATTACCGCCGCAAATAATAAGACTATTTATCACTCCAAACCGCCAACTCATTTCCTGCAGGGTCGGTAAAATGAAACCTTCTTCCGCCAGGAAAGGAAAAGATGGGTGCCGATATGTGCCCTCCGGCGTTGGTAATGGTCGTTAAACAAGTCTCTAGGTGGTCGTGATAAAGAACGATTAGGGCGCCATTAACGACAGCCGCTTCGCTCTGCTCGAAACCGCCAAATAAGCCACTTCCCGAAAATGCCGTATAGGTCGGTCCATAATCTGTAAAGGTCCAACCAAATGCTAGGCTATAAAAACTTTTCACAGCAGCTAAATCGGCAGCCTTAAATTCTACATAATCAATGTGGTTGTTGGTGGGCATAGGCGTATAATTAGTTGTTTAAGATACTCAATAACAAAAAACCGGATGGCGAGCCATCCGGTTTAATAAATAATTTCCTTGCTTGCAGTTGGGGTGCTTAATCGACGTTGTCGTGAAGGAAAGAATTATTGGATCTTAAATCGATGTCATCATCATCGTCTATATTTAGAGAAGTTCTGGATAATGAACCATTATCCTCATCAACCTCATCAAGCTCGATCCCCATGCGTTTGTACGCTGGTTGTTTTTCGATTTCCTCGATCTTGGAGGCGCTATTTCTAAATTTGTAATTGAACTCCTTCATCTTTCGCTTGCGTTCCTCGGTACGATCGCGAAGTAATTTAGCAATCGGTGTGTTTAATGGGTCGGCAGGCTCTCCATCGGGATTAGTGTCCTCATCGGGCTCTATTGTTCGGGTTTCGAATGCCAACTCATCATCTCCTCCATCATCGCCGTGGCCAGCACTTGGTTTAGCCTCGCTTAGGTGCGATTCTACAGCCTCGTAATCTTCCAAACTATAACGCGTCACTTCCTCTTCTACCACCTCGGTGTTCACTTCTACAGCGTCGTGTACGTCGATGTCAGCTATACTGCCTACTACCACTGTTTCTTCCTTGGTTTCGTCTCCGGCTTCCACGCGTTGTATCGTCCCTTCGCTCGATGCATTTACAGGTAAATCGAACATAAGCATCTGCTCGTCAATAGCCGCTGCCTCTTCTTCTTCCCGATTGACCTCTACCATTCTATCACCGTCTTCATCGACGATAATAAATTGGTTCACATCGATTTCTTTAACCTCGATTTCCTGAAACTCGGCTAGATAATGTATGTCCAAAACAGTACAATCTACCGCCATGTTGCGGATCAGTTCTGTAGTGGGTACATAGCCTTCAAACGGCTGTGTCGCATGACTATCTATTTGGTCCAACTCTGCTTCGTCTTCAAACAATGTATGCCGAATAACAGGTTCTGCTTTGGCCTCTGGAGCACTGGTAATGACTTCGCTCACATCAGGCACACTCGCCCCAAAGCTATCTGGCGAAAGGTCCTGAGTAGCAAGTTGCTCGTCTTCCAGGGTATGGATGATTTTCTTGGTTTCTGTATTGACGATGTCGTCTTGTTGTTCGGCATCGAATCCGGTGGCGATGACCGTGATGGAAATAGCGCCTTCCAGTTCCTCGTCCTCGCCGACACCCATGATAATATTGGCGCTGTGGCCCGCTTGGGTCTGAATGTGGTCGGAGATTTCTCCGATTTCGTCTATGGTAATTTCTTCGGTACCAGAAACGATTAGCAGCAATACATTTTTAGCCCCAGTAATTTTGTTGTCGTTAAGCAACGGAGAATCCAAGGCTTTAGAGATCCCTTCATGCGCTCTACTGGCCCCAGAAGCAATAGAACTACCCATGATGGCGGTTCCGCTATTGGCCAAGACCGTTTTGGCATCTCTAAGGTCAATGTTTTGTGTGTAGTGATGGGTTATCACTTCGGCAATCCCACGAGCCGCAGTGGCTAAAACTTCATCCGCTTTAGAGAAGCCGGCCTTAAACCCGAGGTTCCCATACACTTCTCGAAGTTTATTGTTGTTGATAACAACCAAGGAGTCGCAATTGTCGCGCAACTTCTCTACCCCGCTTTGCGCCTGATTATTTCTAATCTTACCTTCGAATTCGAATGGAATAGTAACGATTCCAACCGTAAGAATGTCCATCTCTTTCGCCATCTTGGCGATAATAGGTGCTGCTCCGGTTCCAGTACCTCCCCCCATACCAGCGGTGATAAAGATCATCTTGGTATTGGTCATCAACATGTTTTTGATGTCTTCGAGGCTTTCCATGGCAGATTGCTCCCCAATTTTGGGGTTGGCACCCGCTCCCAATCCTTCGGTAAGCGATACCCCCAGCTGAATTTTGATTGGTACAGAACTATTCTCTAGCGCCTGGGCATCTGTGTTGCATATCACAAAGTCTACGCCTTTTATCCCTTGGCTAAACATATGATTGATGGCATTGCTACCACCGCCTCCTACACCGATAACCTTGATCACATTGGATTGGTTCTTTGGCAGATCGAACGAAATATTGTCAAATTCTGTGTTGCTGCTCATTGTGCTTTTTTGTGAGATTTTCTAGTTAGTTTATTCGGCATTGTCTAAGAACTCCTTAAACTTCTCTGCCCATTTATCTAAAACGCTTTGCTTTTTAACCGGTGCCTCCTGGACTTCTTCCTCTTCGAGCTCCTCGTAGGGAGCTTCTTCCTCGGCATTTGCCACTGCCACCGCTTCCGGTTGCATAGTACGCGCTTGCTGCTCGAGGCTATTCATAACCAGTCCTACTGCCGTAGCAAACATAGGGCTGGTGGTTTCCGAATCGCTGTCGCCTGCTAAGTGTTCGTTAGGATAACCAACTCGGGTATCCATCCCGGTAATATACTCTACCAATTGTTTAAGATGACGCAATTGCGCCCCTCCACCGGTGAGTACAATCCCGGCGATTAATTTCTTTTTTTGTTCTTCGTGTCCGTAGTTTTTGATTTCCAGATAAACCTGCTCTATGATTTCCACCACACGTGCATGGATAATCTTAGATAAGTTTTTAAGGGTAATCTCCTTCGGCTCTCTACCACGTAAGCCGGGGATAGAAACAATTTCGTTGTCCTTGTTCTCACCCGGCCACGCAGAACCAAACTTTATTTTCAACAATTCGGCTTGTTTCTCTATAATCGAACAGCCTTCTTTGATGTCTTCTGTGATCACATTCCCTCCAAAAGGGATTACGGCGGTATGACGGATGATACCGTCTTTAAAAATCGCCAGGTCGGTGGTCCCACCCCCTATGTCGATAAGGGCAACACCTGCTTCCTTCTCTTCCTGACTCAACACTGCATCGGCACTTGCCAAAGGCTCTAGTGTAATTCCGGATAAATCCAAACCAGCGCTCTTTACACAGCGTCCTATATTTCTAATGGACGAAACCTGCCCAACCACCACATGGAAGTTGGCCTCCAAACGCCCCCCATACATCCCGATGGGTTCTTTTATCTCTGCTTGTCCATCTACTTTGAAATCCTGCGGAAGCACATGGATAATCTCTTCTCCTGGCAGCATGACCAATTTATGTACCTGGTTGCACAAACGATCGATGTCGTCCTCTTCTATCACCACCTCGCTGTTGTTACGGGTAATATAATCGCTATGCTGAAGACTGCGGATATGCTGTCCGGCTATCCCTACCATCACCTCGGCGATTTGCAGCCCGGAGGCCATCTCTGCTTCTTGAACTGCTTGTTGAATGGACTGAATGGTCTGAGTGATGTTATTGACCACCCCTCTATGAACTCCCAGGCTTTTGGACTTCCCGATACCCAAGATTTCCATCTTTCCATAGTCGTTGGTGCGACCGATCATGGCAACGATCTTTGTCGTTCCTATGTCTAATCCTACGGCGAACTGATTGTTTTCCATCTACTACTTGTTTGTCGCTACGACTTGATCCCCAAATCTTAAATTGACCGTTTCATATTGTTTCAGCGTGTTATCGGCTGTCGATTTCTGATAAAAGGCTTTAAAGTTCCTAAACTTGCGCTCTATGTCGGTGGGAGTTCCAAATAGCAACTCGAAATCGTGCTTTCGCACTTTTAATACCAACAGACCGTCTTTTCGACTGTGAACTCCAACGATGCTCTTCTCCATAAATGGGTCTGCTCTAATAGCCAGCATCAAGGCTGTAAGGGACTCCATTTGTTCTTCTTTCATACCAGTGATCAACGGTACCCGGGCTGCATGTACATCAGATAGTGGCATCGACTTTCCATCTGCATCGATGTAGTAATCCGGACTTGAGGCCACCCTTGCTATAGGGTCTCTTTGTTCAATCTCGGCCCCTAATTTTCCATCGATCGTCATAAAGACTTGTGCTTCACGAACCATTGGATTTTGGACCAATCTGGCTTCCATCTCTTTCAAAACTACTTTATCTTTAGTGATGCTCGTTAAGGTGTCATTATTTTGTATTAACAATTTATTAACCGCATCTACAGTGATAAAAGGCGGTGAATCATCGACAAATGCTACGTTGGGAGCAGACAGCTTTCTGGCCTCGTTCCTCTTCTTGGCAAAACCAAATAAAATTGCAGCCATAACCATGACTATGAGCACTTTAAACAATCCCCAATTCACTCTCATCTTGTAAGTATTTAGTTATTCTATTCACTTCATTTCCAATGTCTCCAGCCCCGACCATCATCAGAATTCGACAGCCAGACGCTCCGATTAATTCTGGCAGCTCTTCTTTTGTGGTCAGCCTCGCATTCTGATGGCCCATCATCCCCAGCAATGCTTCGGAAGTAATCCCATCAATCGGCTCTTCTCGAGCCGGATAAATAGGCAAGAGCAGCACCTGGTCGAAACGAGACAAACTCTGTGCAAATCCCTGCATAAAGTCGCGGGTTCTGCTGTATAGGTGAGGCTGAAACACTATCTGCTTTTTATCCTGCGGATAGAGCTCCTCTACTGCCTGATATAAGGCATCCAATTCTGTAGGATGGTGCGCATAATCGTCTATAAGCACACGCTCTGCCTCTTTGATACGGTAACTAAACCTGCGTTGAACACCTTTAAAATTGCGTAAAGCTTTGGGCAGGCTTGGGATTGGGCATCCCGCCGAAATGGCCATGCCCAAAGCTGTCACCGCATTCTGTAGGTTATGGTGTCCTGGCAATATAAATTCCAGATCTTTTATCAAGGTATCGGGCGTTTTGAGGTCAAATACATAAACACCATCTCGGATCTGAATATTTTGTGCGATATAATCGGCAGGGCTTTCTATGCCTATGGTGAGGCCGCTTATGGGTAAGCCATTTGCCACATATAATGCCTCTTTACTCGGAAGTAAATCGGCGAAAGCCATAAAGCTGTCTTCTATAGATCGTGTATCGCCATAGATATCCAAATGGTCTGCATCCATAGAGGTAATACAAGCCAAATCCGGCTCTAAATGCATAAAGGACCGATCGAACTCATCGGCCTCTACCACTGTGATTTCTGTACCACAGCTTATAAAATTAGAATTGTAATTTTCTGCGATTCCTCCTAAAAAGGCCGTTACCGGCATCCCGCTCTCTGCCAACAAGTGGCCGAGAATGGCAGAGGTTGTTGTTTTACCATGCGTGCCAGCCACTGCCAGGCAAAAGGTATCCTTGGTAATTGCCCCTAATAAAACTGCTCGTTTAACAATGGTATAACCTCTGTTGGCAAAAGCATTGTAGATTCTATGATCGGAGGGGATCGCGGGTGTATACACTACCAAACTCTCTTTTATAGGCAGCAGCTGCCATTCTACCTCGTCCGGATGGTCGGTAAATGTAATGTCGATTCCTTCCCCGATGAGCTGATTGGTAAGCGGAGTTGGAGTACGGTCGTAACCCGATACATTCTTCCCAATTTGTCCACAATAACGGGCCAGCGCACTCATACCAATGCCACCGATGCCGATGAAGTATAAGTTCTTTATGTTGGCCAAATCGATCATCGTTTTTGGGTTTCGAGGATTTGAGTGATGGCATCTGCAATGTCTCTTGCTGCATGCGGTTTGGCCAATTTCTTTAAATTGGTTCCCAAGGTATGCTGAAGCGATTCATCTTTTAACAAGGCTTCCATCTGAGGCTCGAAGCGAGCTTCCAATTCGCCCTCCGGAATCAAAATTGCAGCAGCTTCTTTTTCGATGGCTTGGGCATTTTTGGTTTGATGATCTTCTGCAACATTGGGCGAGGGTATAAAAACCACCGGCTTGCCCACTAAGCATAATTCCGACACAGACAAGGCTCCCGATCTAGAAACAACCATATCGGCAGCTGCATAAGCCAAGTCCATCCTATTTAAAAAAGCCCTTACTCTAGTGCTTTCTCCTTCGAAATCTTTGTATTGTTCGAAATAAAACTTCCCACACTGCCATAACAGCTGAAGGCCCATGGCATGCAGTTGAGCGGAAGATTTCGCGATCTGCGCATTGATGGCCCTAGCGCCTAAACTGCCCCCTAAAATCATCAAGGTCTTTTTGCTAGGATCTAGCCCGAAGTGAGCCAATGCTTCCTGACGTTTGCTAGCAAAATTTAAAAGGTCTTGTCTAACAGGGTTACCTGCTTGCAAAATTGGGCGCCCCGGAAAGAATCGCTCCATATCAGGATAAGCAGTACACACCAATCGGGCAGCACCGCTCACCCATTTGTTGGTAATCCCAGCATGGCTGTTTTGCTCCTGAATAATGTAAGGCACCTTCTTTTTAGAGGCCATTTTTAGCAAGGGTGCGCTGGCATACCCCCCAGTTCCGACAGCCACATCGGGCTTAAATCTTTTTAATATCCCCTTGGCTTTTATCAGACTCGAGAGCAACTTTATTGGAAACAACAAATTGTCTATGGTGAGCCTGCGTTGCAAGCCGGCGATCCATAAGCCTTCTATCTGGTAGCCAGCTTGCGGAACCTTTTCCATCTCCATGCGGTCGCTTGCGCCTACAAACAAAAATTGGGCATCTGGATAACGGGCTTTTAACTCATTGGCAATGGCGATGGCCGGATAGATATGTCCTCCAGTTCCTCCGCCTGATATGATAAATTTATAGGGCCTCACTAAGTATATCCAATGGGTTTTCTTCTTCGTTTTCTTTTTTCACTATTTCGCGCTTGGCGCTCACGCTTAAAATCATCCCTAGCGCTAGGCAGGTCATCCATATTGAGCTTCCCCCACTACTTACAAGCGGCAAGGTTTGCCCCGTAACCGGAAACAACTCTACGGCTACTCCCATGTTGATCAAGGCCTGAAAGATGATGGGTAGCCCAAGGCCAACCACCAACAATTTGCCAAAGGCCGAGCTGCTTTTATGAACGACTATTATCAACCTGAACAAGAGGAACAGGTATAAAAACAATAGAAACAACCCGCCTGCCAAACCAAATTCTTCTACAATGATGGCGTAGATAAAATCCGAAGACGACTGCGGTAAAAAGTTCTTTTGTATGCTTTTTCCAGGGCCAGCTCCGGTAAGGTGTCCAGAGGCAATGGCGATTTTAGCTTTTTCTATCTGGTAATCTGCCTCCGTATCTTCTTTGTCCGAAAAGTTTTCGACCCTGCTAATCCAAGTATCTACCCTGTTGGGGAACAAGCCTGGAAATGCTTTGGCCATTAACACAAATAACGTAAGCATTACCAAGCCCGAAGCTAGGACGATGGCGATGTGTTTTAATGGATAACCCCCGATAAAGACCAAGGTTATCACCATGCTAAACAACAAGGCCGCCGTAGAAAAGTTTGCCGGCAAAATAAGCGCGAGTATCACAAAGACCGGTAGCCATAAGGGCAACAAGCTTTCTTTAAAAGGCACTTCTTTGTCTCGCACTTTAGAAAGGTAACGGGCTACATAGGTCATCAACACTACTGCTGCCAACGTAGAGGTTTGGAAGGTCACACCCACAAAAGGAATACGAATCCAACGACTGGCGTTGGCTCCTTCTATGGTTGTTCCTTGCCCCAGGGTAATCAGCAACAATAAAAACACCACGGGTAAAGCGATGATGGAAAGCCCACGAAAATAATGATAGGGTATTTTATGAACGCCATAAATAATGGCAAAACCGAGCAACAGATGTGCCAGGTGCTTGAGTAAGAAATTTATGGTGCTACCATCTCCGTACAGATAAGCCAGGTTACTGCTAGCACTGTACACAGGAAGGAAGGAGAATAATGCCAATAGCGCAACAAGTGCCCAAATCGCCCGGTCTCCCTGTATGTTTTTAAAGATGGTTCGCATGTATCTTATAGGTTTCTTACCGCTTGTTTAAATTGTGTGCCGCGATCTTCGTAATTCTTGAACAGATCGAAGCTGGCGCAGGCTGGTGACAACAACACCGTGTCACCTTTCTTGGCCAGTTTGTAGGCTACCTGTACCGCATCGGACATGCTGTGGGTTTCTACCATCAAATCGACGATGTTCCCAAAGGTCTCGATGATCTTATCATTGGCCATCCCAAGGCAGATGATCGCCTTTACCTTTTCGTTGACCAGCGAAAACAATTCCTCGTACTCGTTGCCCTTGTCTACCCCACCTACAATCCAAACCGTAGGGGTTTGCATGCTGTCCAAGGCATAAAAGGTGGCGTTTACATTGGTCGCCTTAGAGTCGTTTACATACTGTACCTGATTGATCTTTAGCACAGGCTCTAAGCGGTGTTCTACCCCTTGAAACATCTGCAGCGACTGCCTGATGGTTTCCTTGCGGATCCCAAGCAAGGTCGCCACGGTAGAAGCCGCCATGGCGTTTTTTGTGTTGTGTTTTCCTTGTAATCCTAATGTAGCTATTGGCATGTTAAATTGGTTATTTAAGTGTTTTATCGTTAATTCTTCGTTTTCTATATAGGCGCCCTTTTCTAGCTTTTGCTCTAGCGAAAAAGGCATTAATTGAGATTGAACAGGATGCTTTTCCAGGTAATCGACCACCACAGCATCGTCGGCGTCATAAATCAGGTAGTCGTTTGGACCCTGGTTCATCGCGATTCTAAACTTGGAAGCGATGTACCGATTAAAATCGTTGTCGTATCGGTCCAAATGGTCTGGAGTGATATTGGTGATTACAGCGATATGTGGACAAAAGTCCACGATTCCATCGAGCTGAAAACTGCTGAGCTCCAACACATAGTTAGCATGCTCCTGTTTGGCCACTGCTCTGGCAAAACCATCCCCGATATTACCGGCCAAGGCCGCATCCAATCCCTCTTGCCGAAAGATGTAGTGCGTCAGTGAGGCTGTTGTGGTTTTTCCGTTGCTTCCGGTAATTCCGATGAGTTTGGCATCGGTAAAACGAGCAGCCCATTCGATTTCCGAAATCACAGGGATTCCATCCGCAAGAATAGCTTTTACAACGGGTACCGTGTCGGGGATACCAGGGCTTTTTACTACCCAGTTCGCAGTTAACAGTTTGGACATGTCATGCCCTCCTTCTTCCCATTCAATTTCATGATGTAAAAGAACGTTCTTGCCGGCTTGGCTTAAGGTTCCGCTATCCGATAAATAGGTATCGAAACCCTTCTTCTTTGCCAGCACCGCGGCACCTAAGCCGCTTTCTCCTCCTCCCAAAATCACCACCCGCTCCATTTAGCGAATCTTTAAAGTGACTATGGTAAGTATGGCCAAGGCGATCCCTACAATCCAAAACCGCGTAACAATCTTGGATTCGTGATAGCCCTTCTTTTGATAATGATGATGCAAGGGCGACATTAAAAAAATGCGTCGGCCCTCGCCAAACTTCTTCTTGGTGTACTTAAACCAACTAACCTGCATCACCACAGATAAATTTTCCATCAAGAAAATTCCGCATAGGATAGGAATTAGCCATTCCTTGCGAATCGCAATGGCGATTACGGCGATAATCCCCCCGATAGTTAAACTCCCCGTATCGCCCATAAAAACTTGGGCCGGATAAGCGTTATACCATAAAAACCCGATAAGGGCTCCGACAAAAGCGGTGATAAAAATGGTGAGCTCGCCGGTATTGGGGATGTACATGATATTTAGATAATCTGCAAAGACCACATTGCCCGAAACCCAGGCAAAAATGGCCAGGGTAATCCCGATGATGGCCGATGTCCCGGCCGCCAAGCCGTCTATCCCATCGGTTAGGTTGGCCCCGTTGGATACGGCCGTGATAATAAAGATGACGATAGGGATAAAAATCAGCCAAGCATATTGACGATACTCCTCGCCGGCCCAAGTGATTAATTTCTCGTAATTAATGGTATTACCACTTGCAAATGGCATGGTGGTGACCAAGGTCTTCTCTTCGGGCAAAAACTGAGGAACATCCTGAGAGATCGAAGCCTGCACTTGGGTAATTGGCGCGGCGCTTTCTCTTTGTACCGTGATGTCTGGGTGGAAAAACATGGTAGCTCCTACAATGATTCCCAAACCAACCTGCCCGATGACTTTAAATTTTCCTGGCAAGCCGGCCTTATCGTTTTTAAACTTTTTAAGGTAGTCATCAATAAAACCAATGATCCCCATCCATACGGTAGTAATCAGCAACATGATGACGTAGATATTCTCCAATTTGGCAAACAACAGCACCGGCAGCACCGTGGCCAAAATAATGATGATTCCACCCATGGTAGGCGTTCCGGCCTTTTCTGCCTGTCCTTCCAGCCCAAGGTCACGGATAGACTCTCCCATTTGCTTGCGTCTTAAGAACTGGATAATGCGTTTACCGTAAACAGTGGCTATTACAATGGAGAGAATGACGGCTGCAGAAGCTCGAAAAGTGATAAACTGAAACAAACCGGCCCCGGGGAGATCGTATTGCTTATCTAGAAAGTCGAAAAGATAGTATAGCATGGCTTATTTGTTTAGGTCGTTCAATAGTTGGTTCACAATCTCGAAATCGTCGAATTCTGTACGCACGCCATCGATCTCCTGATAGGTCTCATGCCCTTTGCCCGCCACCAAAATGATATCGCTGGCTTGAGCCATCTGGCAAGCGGCCTTAATGGCCTGCCCTCTGTCTGTGATGGAAAGGGTCTTTTTATAATGTTCGGGCGACACACCGGCCTCAATCTGCTCGATGATGCTATTTGGTTCTTCCGATCTTGGGTTGTCGCTGGTAAAAATGACGCGGGTGCTAAGCTGGGCCGCAATACCGCCCATTTTTGGACGCTTGGCAGCATCTCGATCGCCTCCGCAACCCACGACAGTAATCAGTTCTTCGTTTCCAGTCCTAATAGCATTTATGGTTTCTAGCACGTTCTTTAAAGCGTCGGGGGTGTGTGCATAATCCACTATGGCGGTAATCATACCTGGGCTCACTCTATACTGAAACCGCCCGTCTACACTCTCCAAAACACTAAGGTGCTGTAGGGTTTCCAGCTTGTCCAAACCAAGCAGGTCCGCGGTGGCATAGATGGCCAGGATGTTGTAGGCGTTAAAGGTTCCGATGAGTTTTACCCAAAGTTCCTGCCCATCGATTTTTAACAATAGTCCGCTAAATTGGTTCTCTAATATTTGAGCCTTATAATCTGCATAAGTCTTTAAGCCATAAGCCTTTTTGCGCGCCTTGGTGTTTTGCAACATAAAGGCGCCGTTCTTGTCGTCGGCGTTGGTCAATGCAAATGCCGTCTCCGGTAACCGATCGAAGAAGCGCTTCTTTACATCGCGGTAAGTCTTAAAATCTTTGTGGTAATCCAGATGGTCGTGGCTTAGGTTGGTAAAGATCCCGCCGGCAAAGTGCAAGCCTTCGCTTCTGTGCTGGTCGATGCCGTGAGAACTCACCTCCATAAAACAATAGGCCAAGCCCGCGTCGACCATGCTGCGCAAATGACGATTGATCGTTAAGCTATCTGGCGTGGTATGGGTAGCGGGGATGCGCTCTTCGCCTATTCGTATTTCTACAGTAGATAGTAACCCAACACCAAAACCTGCATCCTGGAACAGATCGAATAACAGGGTGCTGATGGTGGTTTTACCATTTGTCCCTGTAACCCCTACTAGCTCGATACTCTCTGATGGGTTGCCATAAAAATTGGCCGCCATCAAGGCCAAGGTTTTTTGAGAATTCTCTACCACCACATAGGTCACCCCATTGATGATTTGTTCGGGTAATACTTGGCAAATCACAGCTAAGGCGCCTTGTTCGACTGCCTTTACGATGTAATCGTGCCCGTTAGACTGGGTGCCTTCGATCGCGACAAAAGCATCATTGAGTTGCACCTTACGCGAGTCGAAATGTATCTCGGTAATAGCCACATGTGTGCTCCCTATCACCTGAACGATGGGCGCCTTATACAATATGTCTTTTAAAGTGTTCAATGCAGACTTAGTGTTATTTGTTGTCCTTTTCCTATGGCGGTTCCTTTAACAAGGGATTGTTGGTATACGGTGCCATTGCCAGTGGTCTCTACTTTTAGACCAGCATTTTCTAACAATGCCACGGCGTCCATCCCAGCCATACCTCGTAGGTCGGGCATAGAAAAATCTTCCTTTTGTGCTTCGCGGAAATAGGTGTCGAAATCTTCGGCTATGACAGGGTCCTGAACAGCTTCCGGATCCAGTCGATCGATCAGGGGGCTGTCGGTAAATATTTTCTGAGCGATGCGTTTAAAGACGGGGCCAGTTACATCAGCTCCATAATAGCCTTTGTCGGTGCTGGGTTTATGGATTACTACGATGCACGAATACTTTGGGTTTTCTGCAGGGAAGTAACCCGCAAACGACGAGATATAGCGTCGGTCCGATTCCCAATCTGCCATCCAGTACTCGGTACGGGCAGTACCCGTTTTACCCGCCATAGAAAAATGTTCTGAATACAACTTGCTTCCAGTGCCGCGCTTTACGATATTTTGAAGGATGTCCTGAATTTCGTTCAAGGTTTGTTCGGAACAAATCTGCTGGTGCATCACTTCGGGCTCAAATCGGGCCACCGGCTCGTTCATGACCCTAATCTCGTTTACAAAGCGAGGTTTAAGCATTACCCCATCGTTGGCGATGGCATTATAAAAAGTTAGCGTCTGCAAAGGGGTCATTCGCAGGTTATATCCATACGCCATAGATGGCAGGGCATTTTTACTCCACAGCTCATGTCCTGGCCCTGGAATCACCGGATTACCTTCGCCCAAAATAGGAATGCCAGCCTTTTGGTCGAGCTTCCAATCTTTTAAGTATTCGATAAATTTTTCTGGGTTATCGGCATAGTGATCGTCGATAAGGGTAGCCAAGCCGATATTAGAGGATACTTCTAGGGCTCGGGCTGCCGAGATTTCTCCGTAGCCACCGCGACGACTATCATTGATGTCCCTACCATAAAAGCGTTTCCTTCCATTTTTGGTGTCGACAACTGTAGCCGTATCTATGACCTTGTCCTCCAAGGCAGCCATAAATGCGATGGTTTTAAAAGTCGAACCTGGCTCGTGACTTTCGCCAACCGCATAGTTTAGTTTTTCGTAATAACGCCCGGTAGATGTCCGCCCTAAATTGGAAACGGCCTTTATAGCGCCTGTGTTCACCTCCATCACAATCACGCTTCCGTGTTCTGCTTGGTAATACTCCATTTGCTTTAATAGCGCATGATGAGCGATGTCTTGGATGTTTACGTTGATGGTAGAAATGATATCGAAACCGTCCTGTGGCTCTACCTCGTTATCGTCAAAAACGGGCTTCCATTGGCCTTTAGCGATTTTCTGCTTTAACCTGCGACCGTCTTTTCCCTTTAGATACTGATCGAAAGCTCCTTCGAAACCAACCTCGTATTTACCAGGCTTGTCTGGTTTTTCGTCACCTACCAAACGCTCACCAATTTTACCAAGGGGATGTTCGCGCACTGTACGCTGCTCTACGATTAGCCCTCCCTTGTATGGCCCCTTATTAAAAAGCGGCATATTCTTTACTTCGATATAATCTGCATAACCCAAACCACGAGCGATGGCCACATAGCGGTTTTTATTGGCTCTGGCCTTTCTAAACTTATCCTGATAGTAGGCCACCGACTTGCCAAATTTTTTCGAGAGACTTTTGGACAGCTCGGGCATTTCTGCTTTAAAAACAGACTCGGGCACGGTTACTGCATCGAAGCGGATATCGTATTTAGGCACCGAAGTAGCCAATAAGCTCCCATCATCGGAATACACATTGCCGCGATTGGCGGGAATGGTGAAATTTCGGGTGGTATTTTTTAGGGCCAAGTTGCGATAGGTCTCGCCTTCCATAAACTGAATCTGCAGCAACTGGAAAACGATTAATCCGGCAATTAGGAACATCCCTCCTGCGACGAAATAAAACCTGTTTAATATGCTGTTCTTTCCTTCTTTCAAACTACTGCTGTTCTGTAATAATTTTTTGCGGGGGTGTTTCTGATGGCAATAGCCCTTTCTGTTCCATATTGCTAATAATGCGACTCTCCATCTTTACCTGCATTAGCCGCATTCGCATATCTACATATTCGCTTTTAAGTTCTTTTACTTGGTTGCTCAATGCAGCGATTTCGTGCACCTTGCCGTCGGCAGAATGCGAACTCCCAATCATTACCAAGGCCAAAACAGACAAAAAGATGATGAAGCGCCAATTCTTCAAAGCGTCATCGCTTACTAAAAAGCGCCCTTTGATGATGTTGTAAAAATTCTTCTTCATCTTAAAGTTTCTCTGCGATGCGAAGCTTAGCACTTCGCGCTCTGTTATTGACAGCGATTTCTTCTGCTTCCGGTGCCCGGAATTTGCCAACTGGCTTAAAAGGCACTTCAACCCGCCCAAAGACATCGCGCTCGGGCTCGCCTTCAAACATTCCGTTTCGCATATAGCGCTTAACCAGCCGATCTTCCAACGAATGGTAGGAGATCAGGCTTAATCGACCTCCTGGACGCACAACTTCCTGGGTCTGCATTAAAAACTCCCTCAATGCTTCCAGTTCCTGGTTGACCTCAATGCGAAATGCCTGATAGATCTGCGCCAGTATCTTATTCTCTCTGTGTTTGGGTAAAAATCTTCCTAGTGCCTGTTTTAGGTCGTTGCTAGTTTTGATCGGTTGGATATTTCGGGCTTCAACGATGACCCTTGCCATCCCTGCCGCCGAACGCAACTCGCCATAAAGGGAAAGTATGCGACGTATATCGGCCTCGGGATATGTATTAATAACTTCAAAAGCACTGATTTCATTGTCCTGATCCATCCGCATATCCAAATCGCCGTCAAATCGAATAGAAAATCCACGCTCAGGCGCATCAAATTGATGAGAGGAAACTCCAAAGTCTCCCAGTATCCCGTCGACCTCACGAAAACCATAAAATCGGAGGAAACGTTTTAGATACCTAAAATTCTCATTGATGAGCATGAAGCGTGGATCGTCGATAGCATTGTCTAGGGCGTCTTTGTCCTGATCGAAGGCGATCAGTTTCCCATCAGGGCCCAAATGTTTTAGTATCTCTCTGGAGTGACCCCCGCCGCCAAATGTCACATCCACATAAACGCCCGAAGGCTGGATGTTAAGACCCGCTACGGTCTCTTCTAGTAATACCGGTCTATGATATTCCATCAGCGTCACTGGCATCTCCCATTACTTCTTCGGCCAGATCGGCAAAATCGCTGGCCGCATCATTGATTGCTTTTTCGTACTTGTCCTTATCCCAGATTTCGACGATGTTGATGGCAGAAGAAATGACGACTTCTTTTTCTATCCCCGCAAAAGACATCAAGTCCTTAGGGATTAGTAGGCGACCCGTAGAATCCAATTCTAGGGTACGCACACCTGCGGTAAAGCGTCGAATAAAATCGTTGTTTTTCCGGTTAAATCGGTTTAAGCCACTCACCTTCTGCATCAAGGCATTCCACTCTGCTACAGGATACAGCTCTAAGCAAGGCTGGAATACAGCCCGCTTAACCACAAAGCCACTGCCGGCTACCGGCGCCAATTGCTTTTTAAGCGGCGCAGGCACCATGATACGTCCTTTGACGTCGGCTTTGCATTGGTATGTTCCTATCAGATTGAGCAAGAGGAATAAGGGTTCGTTGTTTGAATCAAATATAATCAAGATTTACCACATTTTACCACTATCTACCACATTGTTGATAAGTTTTCCCACGCTAGCCCACTTTCCAGTCCGAAACTGCCACTTAATTCTGATAATCAAACGCTTGACTAATTATCTACAATACCATGGCTGGACACTGGGTGTCGCAATAGGTTCTATTAAAAATTATGTACTTTTGCGAGGTAAATTGGCAGGACCTCTATGAAGCATCCTCTTAAGAAAGAAGGCAAATTTTCCTACCTAGAGATAGGAGAAGGACGGCCGATAATTATTATGCATGGGCTGATGGGCGGCCTGAGCAATTTCGACGGAGTGGTCGATTTCTTTCCAAAAAAGGGATACAAAGTTGTGATCCCTGAACTGCCTATTTACAGTATGCCCATCCTTAAGACCAATGTAAAAACCATCGCCAATTATGTGTCCGATTTTATCGACCATAAGGGCTTTAAAGATGTCGTTTTATTAGGTAATTCGTTAGGGGGTCATATCGGGCTGCTCTGTACCAAATTATATCCTAAAAAAGTACATGCTCTTGTTATAACAGGAAGCTCTGGTCTTTACGAAAGCGCCATGGGTGAAACCTACCCGAAGCGGGGCGATTACGATTACATCAAGAAAAAAGCAGAAGACGTATTTTACGACCCTGCGGTTGCCACCAAGGAAATCGTAGATGAAGTCTATGCCTCTGTAAACGATAGAAACAAGTTGATCCGTACTTTGGCAATCGCCAAAAGTGCCATTAGACACAACATGGCCAAGGATTTGCCCCATATGCCTAATCCTACCTGTATTATTTGGGGGAAAAACGATGGGGTTACTCCTCCAGAAGTAGCGGATGAGTTCCATGAACTATTGCCGGATTCGGACCTCTACTGGATCGACAAATGTGGACATGCCGCCATGATGGAACATCCCGACACCTTTAACGATTTACTTTACAACTGGTTGCAAGCGCGCAACATCTAAGAACTCCAGGATGAAGATTAGCTCCGCAGAATTCGTCATTAGCAACAGCGATGTGTCGAAATGCCCAAACTCACCCTTACCCGAGTATGCCTTTATCGGCCGCTCTAATGTGGGAAAATCGTCCTTGATCAATATGTTGATGCAGCGTAAAAGCTTGGCCAAGACTTCCGGGAGACCAGGCAAAACACAGCTCATCAACCACTTTTTGATCAACAAAAATTGGCATCTAGTGGATTTACCGGGATATGGATATGCTCGAGTATCGAAATCTGCCAAAAAGGTATTTCAAAAATTCATTACCCAATATTTCGAGAAGCGCCAGCAATTGGTGATGGCATTTGTCCTGATAGATTGTCGACACGAACCCCAAAAGGTGGATATAGATTTTATGGAATGGATGGGCACCAACCAGGTCCCGTTTGCCATGATCTTTACCAAAGCAGACAAGTTGAAACCAAAAGCGATAGAGCGCAATATAAAAGCGTACTCCGAGTTTATGCTTCAAACTTGGGAGGAACTGCCGCCTCAATTTATCACCTCATCAAGCAAGGGAACCGGCAGAGATGAACTCTTGAATTACATAGACCAAATCAATGTTTCGCTAAGCGCGACTTAATTCTTAGAATTAGGGCCAAAGCGTCTGGAATATCCTTAACTTCTTCGGAAGAAAGTAAAACCTCCAGCTCCGAATCTAGAATTGTATAGACGATAGGAAGCTCTTTATTAACGGCAGCTTGCCGTGGGTACTGATGTGCAAATTGATCCTTGTAAAGAAAGCGCATGGGTAGTTCTGATGACTCCCTAAATTCCTTCCATATCCGTCGTTCGAAGAATGCCCCATGAGTTAAACTGCATAGGTTGCAGGCATAGGTGCCAGGACTAAGCACCTTATGTACTCCATCCATCAACTTTGCTGGCCGGCCCGAATCGGCGTTATATACAAATAGCAATTCCACCTTCAAATATAAAAAAGAAGAGCAGGCCCTAAAGCCTGCTCCCTAAACAATTAAACTAAAATCTATCGTTTGATAAGTCTGCTGGTAGCAGTCCTACCGCTTAGCTGGTCGACCATTCTAAGCAAATAGGTCCCCGCTGGTAAATCTGCCACGTTTAGTCGGGCTCTGGTACTTGCCTCAAACTGTTGTTGCTTTACGTTTCGCCCAAGCAAGTCGAACACCTGCACTTCTAAATCTGCAGACTGAGCCAGTTGAATCTGCACCTGATCTGTCGCCGGATTTGGGGCCATCTGAAAGCTCAATTCCTGTTGATCTGTCAAGGCTAAAATCTCGCAATCTGCTCCGGTAAGACGTGTCACTTCAATAAAGCCCTCGGTTAGATCCGAACAAGTTTCTAGCTCCAAACTATCCGCTGGTTCTCCGATAAAATCTTCGGGGGTTAAGCCTGTGTAAGACCATCCCCAAATAAGACAAATTCCTTCGCCAGCGCCATCTAAATCTATGGTAGGGCTGTCAGAAATAGCCAAAATGGTATTGTCGGCACTGTTATCGGTTATCACATAACGGTAAGAAAGAAATTCTGCATAACCCGCTACCTGAACATCTAAAGGATCGCCAGTTCCATCGCCAGCACAAATACTAACCTCTGTAGTTCCATCGTGTAAAGCGACGGTCCCTGCTTCTGCTTCTTGTCTGTAAACAGTTACCGCATTGGATAGGTCGAAGCAACCTTCCACATCGGCTACATTCTGTCCTACTTCCAAACCGCTCAAACTGCCATCATAGCGCAGGTACCAAATATCGCACACGCCTACTCCTGCTCCATCCAAATCGAATGGCGGGCCTGGAGGCAATGCCAAGATGGTTCCGTCTGTATTGTCTGTAATCACCCAGCCGCTAGATGCTCCTTGACTGGGCGCCTCTACGCTGATTTCGAGAGGATCGCCAACGCCGTCTACACATATACCGACTTCGGTTGCACCGCTACCAGCAACAGAGATAGAACCTGCCAGAGGCTGAAATCTGTTTACAGTAATGGCATTAGATAGGTCGAAGCAACCATCCAAATCGGCCACATTCTCTCCGGTCATGAGCCCGTTTAATCCCGGCTCGTAACGGATGTACCAGATATCGCAAATTCCAGCACCGGCACCATCCAAATCGAAAGGAGGGCCTGGAGGTAAAGCAAGGATAGCACCACTGGTATTGTCTGTAATTACCCAGCCGCTTTCGGTTCCCATACCTACGCCAGTCATAGTTACTTCGATGGGATCTCCCATCCCGTCACCAGCACAGATGTCTACACTGGTCGCTCCGCTTCCAGTAATTTCGATACCTCCGGCATCGGCCATACATTGGGCTTGAGCTTGTGAATTGACAAACAGGCAACAGCTGGCAATTAAAACCGCCGCTCCGAATTGTCTAATAGTTGATAATTTTTTCATTTTCGCATGTTTTTAAATTGATAATTCAAAATAACAACACGCGTTCGGGCTTAAATGTCAGCTAGCCAACACTTGCATAAAAAAGTAGAAGAAATTTACTTTTTGTCATACTTCAGCTCGAGTTTTTCGGCAAAATAATCGCAAAAATCCCGCATGGTGGCGGTCATCTTATCGTCGCTGGTCGCACGCTGAAAAGTCCCTGTCATAGCGACAAGGGTTTGATGAAAAAAGACCTTCATCTCGTCTAAGGGCATATCCTTGGTCCATAAATCGATACGCAAAGCTTCTTGGGCTTTAGGGTCCCAGACAGACAACAACATGGCTTTAGATTCTTGGTTGGTTACTCCACCATCTGGCGCAGACCAATGCAATTTTTCCGGAATTCGGTTCTCGTCTAGTTCTACGCGTATATTAATGTCGGAAATATGCTTGCTCATCTCTTGGGTTTGTATTTGGATTCTTTAAATATGGTTTCCCCATCCAAAGCCATCAACTGCTCTAGAGGGATATTGTTTTGTTCTAGGTAGGACCTAACGATCTGCCATCCGATAAACCGCCCAACTCTACCCGGGGATTCGTTGTCGATTTCTAGGTTAAACTTAGAAAACGGGGCAGGATTGATAAAGCGTCCTCCCAATTTTGGATCTGTACTATACAAGAGCTCCTTCTCTACAAAGTATCGCCACATATCCGTTTCGTTATCTTGGGCCCATTGCCACTGTTGTTCGGTATAACCCATCTTTTGGTTATCTGGCACATCTGGCAACCATAAATCCATCAGATATAGTTGCTTCCCAAAATAGACCATTTGCTCGATCAGGGTCCGCTGTTTTGGTACTGCGATAAACTGTTTGCTATAGGCCGTGGCTACATCGGGCAAGATTTGACTAGGATTTAAGTTTTGTGCAATAAACAGGGGGATCCCTGTATAAAATTCATGCTCGGCCCCCAAATAAGTGTCCAGTTCGATTAAAAGCAGGCTATCTGCAATAATTACACGTGTTCTGTAATCTACATCAGAAGTAGTGGTATATATATGGGTAGGCGCTTGGAAGCCCTCAAAATAATAATCGACATGCTGTAGCAAGCTATATAGGTCTGCCTCCAAATCATTTTCTTCGGGAAAAGTCTCCAAAACTGCCCTATTTAGCTGTTTCTGAAGCGTATCATTAATTCGAGCCTCCCAAATACTATCTGGGTACCGCTCTGGGAAAAACAATGGAAATTCTTGCTTTAAGCGAGGGATATCTGTGCGTTCGGCCTTGGCAAATAGTGCATCAAACCGAACCAGCTCTGTATCCAATTCTATGGCAGAAATGGCTTCCTCGGTCGCAGAGCGCGATCCACATCCGGAAACAAGTAGTAGCGATATTAATACGATTGGAAAGTACTTCATGGAGCAAACTATTACCAAGCTTTAACGGCAATCCTTTTTTAAAATTTTGGATTGCCTTATTTTTGTGCAAAGGTACCACTAATCCCGCTCAATTCCGACTGGCATGAAAACCGAAAAAGTAGTAGATCATATCGTTAATTGGCTGCATTCTTATGCAACCAACGCTAAGATAGATGGTTTTGTTATTGGAGTTAGCGGCGGAATCGATTCGGCCGTAACCTCTGCCTTATGCGCTATGACCGGTTTGGACCTGTTGTGTTTAGAAATGCCCATACATCAGGCCCCAACCCAGGTAAGCAGAGCACTGAACCATATAAATTGGTTGCAGGAACACCATAAGCGGGTAGAGATGATACAGGTGGAGCTCACTCCGGTATTCGACCAACTCATAGCTGCCCTGCCCGCTGTTGCCAACGAAGAATCTCGATTTATGTCTCTTGCCAATACCAGGGCAAGATTACGCATGACTACCTTGTATTATTTTGCAGCGCTCAACAAATACCTAGTTGCAGGTACTGGCAATAAGGTCGAAGACTTTGGCGTTGGGTTTTATACCAAATATGGAGATGGCGGGGTCGACCTAAGTCCCATAGCCGACTTGATGAAAAGTGAGGTTTACGAAATTGCACGCTACCTTGGGATTAATCAAGAGATTATTGAAGCAGCTCCAACGGATGGTTTATGGGGAGATGATAGAACCGACGAAGATCAAATTGGCGCAAGTTATGATGAGCTAGAATGGGCCATGCAAATGCAGGTTGAAGGGAAAAAACCGGCCGACTTTTCTGGCCGTCAGAAGGTTGCCTACGAAATCTATCTAAAGCTCAATAAAGCTAACCAACACAAGATGAATCCCATACCAATTTGCGAAATTCCGTCCGATTTGAGATAAGCAGTGGTTTTTAACGAATTTTCTTTCATTTGAACGAAAATTCTCTGCTACGCATTTTAGATTCTTTAGTTTTGATTTTGTAGTATAAATATTACAAGAATAACCCTTGCGATTGTCCCCCGCTTGTTAATCTTGGTTAACAAAATCCACGTTAATGAAAAACATCGTAATTGCCGATCATCATCCTGTTACCAGGAAAGGCATCCAGTGCATGCTCAAGAAGAATGAAAACTACAACATTATTGGCAAAGCCAACAATGGGGAAGAGCTATTTCGCAATTTGGAGAGTCTTCAGCCTGATATCCTAATTATGGAGATCGACATGCCACAGATCAATGGGATCAATGCGCTGCGTGCAATAAAATCTGAATATCCCAATACACGCGTTATGATCTTTTCCACACATCCGGAAGAGATTTACGCCCTGCGTTCGATTAAATCGGGAGCAGCGGGATATGTACCAAAGACTGCGTCCAACAAAGTCTTTATGAATGCGCTAAAACAGATCGCCAAAGGAGGTATATTCCTCAATGAAGAACTCACTTCGACTTTTACAAGTCGCAATGTGGGAGAAGCGAGTGCTATTAGCCGTTATAAGAAGTTGTCTTCGAGAGAAATCGAAGTACTCAACTTACTCTCTAGCGGAAAGCGAAACAAAGATATCGCCAATGCACTAAACATTAACGAGAAAACCGTTAGCACGTACAAAACTCGTTTATTGAAAAAATTAAAAGTGGACAACCTAGCAGACCTCATCCATCAATCGAGGATGTTTCAGTTTGGTTGATTAGAGTACCACTCTATTAAGCTTGTCCGACAAAACTTTTTTTAAGGTAAGATAGTCTACAATTTCTTGTAGGCTATTTTCTTTTTGGGCAGGATCTTCTGTTTCCTGCACGCTATTGCTCAACTGATCGATCTTTTGTGTAATAAGATGCCTGCGGAAATTTAATATGGTCTCACTAACCAATTGGGCTACTCCTTCGAGTTTATCCTTTACAAAAACGTCTTTGCGCTCCCAATCGTCAAGGCGGTACTTCTCCTCGTTCATCAGCAAGTTGGTTACCACAGCCCCTTTCTTTGGGTCTAGGTCGCGAATAAACTGCTCTACTTTAAGCTCTTGTTGTTTATGGTATTCTTCGATGATGGCCTGATAGATCTCCCTAAACTCTGGGTGGGTAAGCTCGATCTCGTCTTCTTGCAGGTCGAGATAAATCTTTTGATACACTCTATCGCGTACAATTTCCGGCCTCATCTGTATAGCGCCGGTCTCTTCGTCGGCCTCCAGAATTAATTCTTCAAAATCTGCTTCTTCCCAACCGTACAACAACAGTAATTCTATAATCTTTTGCTCTAACTCAAACTGAGCATCGACCTTTTGCACCTGAGCCGGGGTGCTAACCACCTCCATCGGCGACGTTTGTGAAGCTCTTTGACCTCTCTTTGCATCTCGTTCGCCCTTCTTGATCAACTGAGCTAAGCTCGAAAACAGCACCTCTTCGGAGATATCCATGATTTGCGAACAAGACTTGATATACACCTCTTGCTTGATGGCATCGGGTATTTTGGCAATACTCTGCACCATATCTCTAATGGTCTCTGCCTTTTTGATGGGGTCGTCCTTAGTCTCCCTCGCCAAAAGCGAAGCCTTAAAATTGATAAAGTCGGTGGCCTCTTCAGAAAGATAACGGGTTACCTCTTCCAAACCATTGGCACGCGCAAAGCTATCTGGGTCCTCCCCTTCTGGGAAGGTACAGATACGCACGTTCATGCCCTGCTCCAAAATTAGGTCTACCCCACGTAAGGAGGCTCTTAAACCAGCCGCATCCCCGTCAAAAAGCAGGGTAACATTTGGAGTAAGCCGACGGATCATCCTAATCTGATCTGGGGTAAGTGCGGTACCGGAAGACGAAACCACATTTGTAATCCCACGCTGATGCAGTTGGATTACATCGGTATACCCCTCTACGATATAACAGTTATCCTCTTTGGCGATGCTTTGCTTGGCATGGTAGATACCATAAAGCACCTTGCTTTTATTGTATATAAGGCTTTCGGGCGAATTAAGGTATTTGGCGGCCTTCTTATCACTGGTCAGTATACGTCCTCCAAAACCTAAGACCCTTCCACTAAGACTGCGTATTGGGAAAATAACACGGCCTTTAAACCTATCGAAGCGTTTCTCTTCTTTCACAATGGTTAGGCCAGTAGCCGATAAGAATTCTAGCTTATAGCCATCTTCTAACGCCTTATTGGTATATGCTTCCCATTGGTCTAAGCTATACCCCAACTGAAACTTACGGATGGTATCATCTGTAAATCCACGCTCTTTAAAATAGGTAAGGGCGATCGCTTTTCCTGGCTCGGTATTCCAGAGCACATCAGAAAAATAATCTCGGGCATGTTCGCTCACCAAATACAGGCTTTCGCGCTCGCTGGCCTCGGCCTTTTGTTGGTCGGATTGCTCTGTCTCTTCGATTTCTATCCCGTAGCGCTTGGCCAGAAACTTGATGGCCTCGGGATAGTTAAAATGCTCATGCTCCATTAAAAAAGCGACAACATTGCCTCCTTTCCCGCTAGAAAAATCCTTCCATATCTGCTTCACCGGCGAAACCATAAAACTCGGTGTCCGCTCATCGGTGAAGGGACTTAGGCCTTTAAAATTGCTTCCGGACTTTTTCAATTGTACATAATCGCCGATCACCTCTTCTACTCGAGCGGCTTCGTACACTTGGTCTATGGTCTGTTTGGAAATCAAATTAGGTCCTTGAGGTAATTCTCAAATTTAAACAATTTATCGGCTACGACTGTCTTAGCAATCAACAAAAAAGGGCTCATAAAGAGCCCTCGAACAACGGTTAGCGGATGGCTAATCCCAGTCAAAACGCAGGCCAAGAGATATGTTGCGCTCATCTACCGGATTGTCTATAAAAATGGTGTTTAAATCGTACTTGCAATAGAGCGAATATGCACCCCAACCTATGTAACCACTTAAGCCATAGATAAAATTGTTGGTGTTGTAATTACCCTTGATCTTCTCTTTTACATTTTCTCCATTGTCCTTGTATTTTAATTTTTGTCGGGTCCCTAAGTTGAGTCCTGCATAACCTCCTAACCCGATTTTAAAACTACGGTTGTCTTTATATCGAAAATAATGATCACGATCTATTCGACGTGATGGTCCTAATTCGAAGTGCACCGGAATCACCAAATTATCCAATCGAAGTTTGGCTTTGTCCAAATCGAATTCTGACACCTGCAACTCTGTTTGCTCTCCAGTATCTACGAAATAGCGATTATCGGTAGGCTTTAAACCATTCCAGGTAAAAGAAAACCCATATTTAATACGTAACCAATTGGAGTTTTTAAACACTCTTGTTTTCCAAGACCATCCGATTTCGGTAAACTTACTTCCACCAATTTTATACGGAGAATCGTCTATGGACTGTCCTTCGAATATGGCATTGTTGAGTCCAAAGGAAAACACCAATTCACTCTTGGTCCTGCGATCGTACCTACGGTGATGGCCCGGGTTAGTATATACAGTAACTTCAAAAAAGGTATCATCTGTATCGTCGTCGTCCTCTTCCTTGTCCTTCTCCTTAGCTTCTGCTTCTGCCTTGGCGATGCCATTGCGTTCTATCAAGGCGATTTTATTGTCGATAATGGCTACCCTATTCTCTATGTTAAGGGCGCGTTTCTGAGCCGCCTCGGTTTTTAGTCGGTCGGCTTCGCTGGGGCTTATGTCACCATCTTCTAGTTGCCTATTGATGGCTTCTACCTCTGCTTTTAAAGCGTCTTTCTCCTCATTGATGATTTCACTTTTTTCGATTTTTAGATTGGAAATGGCTTCCAAATCGCTTTCTTGAGCTTGACAATGAAACATGGCTAGCGCCCACATCGCCAACGCGATGTAATAGGTAAAAATTCTCATAGTGTTCGTTGATTATGGCCTAAGGCCTGATTGATGAATGTTAGTTGTTGCGTTCTACCACAGCGGTTCGAACCTCGTTAAAGCCTTTGCCTAGGGCATCGAATACCTTATCTCTAAAACTTCGCTCGAGCTCAGATTCGACGTCGCTTAACAGCGCCATAGCGTCGATCGAACCGCTGGCTTGCTTCAATAAACGTTGGTTGGCTATTTCTCGATTGGCTTGCGCCAATAAGGCGTCGATCTCTTCTGGGGTTACTTGGTTGTTGTTATCCTGGATGGCAAGTACTGCGTCTACCACTTCGGTGATTTTCGCCTCGGTAAAAGGATCTGCGATCTCCGAATCTACAGCGGGTTCCTCTATTGCTTCTGAGGTGTTAATCGCTATGGCTTCTTCTGTGATGGTCTTAGATTTTACGGGCGGTTTTTTGGCTGCCTCTTTAGGGATGGTATTGGCGACCTGGGTGGCGGGCACTTCCTCTTCCACAACTTGGTCCTCTGCCGTAATGATTGTGTTTGATGGCACATCGGACTCTGGTAATTGATCCGTAACAGTCTCCTGCACGATGGCGGGATCTTGTTCTTGCTGTTGTTGAGTAAACAAGCCTCGTCCTAAGAATAGAGCGAGTAACAAGCTTGCCGCGATACCGTATAACCAATACTTTCTGCTCTGGTCTCTGGGCTCCTCTCCTAAAGAATCTGACAGTTTTTGCCAAGCGTCCTTCCCAGGGGCCAGCTCCCGTTCCTGCAACTTCTCTCGCAAATGATCTTCAAATTTAATGGGTGCCATAATGCAATTCGTTTTCTTTGTTAACCTTAGATTGAAGCATTTTTCGCGCTTTAAACAACTGAGACTTGGAGGTGCTTTCTGATATGCCCAATAGTTCTGCAATCTCGCTGTGCTTGTAGCCTTCCACTACATATAGTACAAATACCGTCTTGTAGCCTTCTGGGAGGGTATCTATCATCCGCTGGATGTCTTCCACTTCCATACCAGTCTCTATATAGGCGATGGCTTGAGGGCGATCTTCGGGTTGCACATCCTGTTGTATTTGCAGCTTTAGTGCTTTTCGCAAATAAGAGATGGATTCGTTTACCATTATGCGGCGAATCCAGCCTTCGAAACTCCCTTCCGATCTATAGGCCGATAAATGATTAAAGACCTTTAAAAAACCGCCCAGCATCACCTCTTCTGCCTCCTCATTGTTTTTGATGTACTGTCTACAGACACTTAACATCTTGGGCGCAAACAATTCGAATAACTGATGCTGTGCCCGTCGATTTCCCTTGAGAGATCGCGCGATGAGTTTTTGATAATTTTTATGTAGAGCTACAACTCTCATAGTGCAGAAAAACGCTTCTATCTATATAGACGCAGGTCGACGAAAAAACGTTGCCTGAGGGCTAAATTATTTTTTCCTATCGATTACGTAGTTCACCATCAATACCAGCGAATCCTTATAGGGAGAGTCGGGATGATCCGCCAACAATTCCATAGCTTGTTGTTGATATTGCCTCATTACACCTTCGGCGTACTCCAAGCCACCTAACTCTTTTACTTTTGCGATAACTTCCTTGACCCGCTTCTTGTCCTTGTTATGGTTTTTTACAGAATTGATGAGCCAAGCCCGGTCCTTAGATCTCGCTTGGTTAAGCGCATGGATAAGTGGCAGGGTCATCTTTTTCTCTTTGATGTCAATCCCAGTTGGTTTGCCTATGCTGTCATCGCCATAATCGAAGAGGTCGTCTTTTATTTGGAATGCCAAACCGATCAACTCGCCGAAACGATGCATCTGTGCTACAGCTTCGGGACTCGCATTTACAGACTGGGCGCCCATGGCACAGCAAGCAGCGATTAGTGTAGCCGTCTTTTTACGGATAATTTCGAAGTAAACCTCTCTGGTGATATCTAAAGAACGTGCCTTTTCAATTTGCAGAAGTTCCCCCTCGCTCATTTCTCGAACAGCGACGGAGATTATCTTTAGTAAATCGAAATCATCATTGTCGATCGACAAAATGAGGCCTTTAGAGAGCAAATAGTCGCCTACCAAAACCGCAATCTTGTTTTTCCACAAAGCATTGATGGAAAAGAACCCGCGCCGTTTATTAGAGTCGTCAACCACGTCATCGTGCACCAGGGTGGCAGTATGTATCAGCTCGATCACTGATGCTCCCCTATAAGTACGTTCATTTACCTGCCCATCGCCACAGAGTTTGGCCACCAGAAAAACAAACATGGGCCGCATTTGTTTACCCTTACGGTTTACCACATAATGGGTAATCCTATTTAGTAAGGAAACCTTGGAGAGCATAGAGTCGGAAAACTTCTTTTCGAAGCGTTCCATCTCTAATTCGATAGGTTGTTTAATCTGAGATACTATTTTCATAAAAGACGAGTCTAAAATTACGTTAAATAGCAGAATTAATCAGGCTCGATGGAACATTTGACTATTTTCGTAAGCTTAAACCTAAAATTCAATAACAAATGATTAAAAAAATTACCCTAGTAGCGGCTTTATTCGCTACTGTTGCCATGAGTGCCCAAATTTGGGAAGAAGGATTTGAAGGAGGAGACTACAACGACTTCGACATTAACCCTATCGGAAGCTGGACACAACACGACCTAGACGGTGACACCACTTACGGTTCTGCCGACTACGATTTTGAAAACGAAAGTTACGTTGGTACGGCTATCGTATTTAACCCATCTTTGGCTACACCAGATGCTTCTGCAGATGAAGACTGGCAAGTACGTTCTGGAGACCGTGGGCTATGGATGTTCGCAGGTAGCGGAGACGTTTCAGGAACTCCATTAAACAATGACTACATCATCACCCCACAAATCGATTTGACAGGAGCCAGTGGTTCTTTCTTTACGTTTTTCGCAAAATCTATCACCGACCAATACGGACTAGAGCGTTTTAACGTATTGGTATCTAACACAGGTACAGAAGTTGGCGACTTTACAGACGTAGGCGGAGAAGAGTTTCAGGCTCCAGTAGGCGCTTACCAAGCTTACAATATCGATATTTCTGCCTACGACGGAGAGCAGATTTATATCGCTATTCACTATGTAGCTCAGGATTCATTCATCTTACAGATGGACGACTTCAGTGTACAAGAAGGTGCACTTGGTATCACCGACACTACTTTCGACGGGTTTGCTCATGCAGTAGCAAACAACGAGTTGGTATTGAAAGCGGCCAACCCACTTCAACAAGTTGCACTGTACAACGTGCTTGGGCAGGAAGTATTGAACCAAAAACTTAATGCAACACAGGAAAGCGTAAATATCGCTGCTTTAAATCAGGGAATTTACATCGTTCGTGTTATGATCGAAGGACAAGCCAAGTCTTTTAAAATCGTAAAGAGATAATTAGAAATTCTCTTATATAAAAAAAGCGGCATGAGTTTCATGCCGCTTTTTTAATGCTTATTAGCCAACTGCCCACAAGCAGCGTCTATATCCTTACCCCGACTTCGCCTGATGGTTACCGGGATCCGATTTTTCTCTAAGGCTCTTATATAGCCTTGAATTGCTTCTTCTGGGGCCTGCTGAAACTCCCCATCGTCGATGGGATTGTATTCTATTAGATTTACCTTAGAAGGCACCCTTTTACAAAATTCTACCAAAGCCTTGATGTCTTCTGGCTTATCGTTAATGCCCTTCCAAACCACGTATTCGTAGGAGATCATTTTACCCGTTTGCTCGTACCAATACTCCAAAGAGGCCATGAGGTCTGTTAGGGTAAAGCTCTTGGCAAAGGGCATGATTTGTTCGCGGGTTTCCTGTATGGCAGAATGCAGGGAAACAGCCAAGTTAAAACGCACCTTATCATCGGCCATTTTCTTGATCATTTTAGGAACACCCGAGGTAGACAGGGTAATTCTGCGAGCCGCCATGCCTAAACCGTCATCGGCCGTGATCTTATCGATAGAGGCCATCACGTTTTTGTAATTCATAAGGGGTTCCCCCATACCCATAAAAACAATATTGCTTAAGGGTCTTTTGTAATACAGTAAACTCTCTTTATGGATGGCCACTACCTGGTCGTAGATTTCGTCCGGGTTAAGGTTACGCATACGCTTTAAACGGGCCGTCGCGCAAAACTTGCAGTCTAGGCTACATCCAACTTGGGACGATACACAGGCTGTGGTCCTAGTCTTTGTTGGGATTAGAACAGATTCTACAATTAAGCCATCGTGCAGCTGTACGGCGTTTTTAATGGTGCCGTCGTTGCTTTTTTGGAAATGATCTACCCTGATGTGATTTATGGTAAACTCTTCTTCTAAGCGGGCGCGTAGCGGCTTAGACAAATTGGTCATGTCTTCGAAGCTATGCAATCCTTTCCCCCACAACCATTGATACACCTGATCACCTCTAAAAGGGCGGTCACCAATATCTGTAAAGAATGCTCGTAATTCTTCACGACTCAGGCCTCTTATATCTCGCTTAGTTTGTTCCACGGCACAAAATTACCACAAAAAAAGACCTCTTTCTGCAGAAAGAGGTCGGAATCCTCGATGTTCTTAACTTATCTATTACTTATCGATGATCAACTTCTTGGTGATGTCCTTTCCACTTTCCTCGTCCACTAGCCTTAAAAAGTAGATGCCTGCTTGGCAAGCACTTAAATCGATGCGATTTTCGCTACTGGATACATCTCCATCTACCAACATTTTTCCGGATACGTCAAATAGTTGATAGCTCAATTGAGCATAACGGGTATTCATTACAAAAATATAATTGCTAGCCGGGTTGGGATAAACATCCAAAGAGCCTGCTAGTTCAAAATCTATGGTACTAAGGGCATTCTCCAACACCTCTATGGTTGGTGCTCCTGTAGCTCCTGGATCGAGCCAGTCGCTGAGACGCGTCGCGGCAGTGCCGCCGCCTTCCCAAGAACTAGCAATACGGCCGTATAGATCGAAATCGCCATTGTTCTCTGTCCCATTGCAAAAGGATTGCCCAGCGTACAGCTGTCCAATAACCCTTCCATTTTGGTCGAATAAGGGCGAACCGGACGAACCGCTTTCTGTAGTCCCGAGGTCCCAGCCATTGCCGTTGCCGGCAGAAACGCCTTTTATCAACCAAACATCGATATCGTTGGCAATGTCCTTCATGGCAGGATCATCGTCTTTACAAATCTTCATGATATCCCCATTGGGGTGATGAATCCCCACTTGGAATTCTGGCAGCGCATCTGTACGGTCCCAACCAGCAAATGAGACATCCCAAGCATCTGGAACTGCGTTAAACAATTCAACTAAAGCAAAATCGCTCCCAGAGTGGTTGGCACGCAATTGTGCACCACTCAAGGTAAAGTTACTCTCCACGTTGGTGCTTTCGCCTTCAGTTCCGCAAACAGCTATTGGGCTGGTCCAATTAAAACGAACAGACCAGAGGGCTGGGTCCGAATCCTGTAAACAGTGGTTGGCCGTGAGTAAGTAAGGCGTTTTATCTGCATCGGTGTTGTTCATAAGGGCGGCAGAACATAAATAACCATTCCCCATATTGAGCAAGGCTACAGCCTTTTTTATCTTATCCTTTTTACTGTCGAAGCCTCCTCCTATGGTACAATTAACATCGTAGTTGCAATCGCCCGAATCTTCAAAGCCTCGAGTGTTGTCTATCAAAGAATTTACTCGGCCCATTCTATATCCATGTATCACGCTCTCTATAGTGAGTAAGGCCCTGCCGTTGGCTTGGCGGGTTTGGTAATATTCGATCCAGATCGTGGAGCCATCGACAAACCAGGTACCAAGTTTAGCGGCATTTCTGTTTTCCTGACTGCTGTAAACCTTAGAGTAATCGGAAAGATCATCGTTATAGAGCTGCATATAGCCCCCATCCGGCAAGAAGAATCTGTCGAAGTTTAAACTGAGGTGGATTGCATCTGGAGAATGGATGGCAGCTCTCCAGATTCGCTCGCCATTTGGGAGGTCTGTCCAACTACCTTGCTGGTCCATATCTAGCACGATAGGCCGGACTATCCCGTAGCGCCAGGGTTGACTTTTATCCAGCTCGTTGATGCTATCTTCTAACCTGATGGCCTCCAAATCTAAAGGGGGAAGCACGATAGGATCTACCGGAGACATCTGCTGTCCCCAACTGATAGGTTCTCGCTCCTGAGCCTCTGTAGAAGTTGGCACTGCGAACAAAAATACCAAGACAAAAAGCAGTCCTACGCGTATCATTCGGTTAGTTAAACAATTATAACAGACTAAGATACTTGTTTTGACCGAGATATGAAAATTCGCAATCGGGTATAAAAAAACCCTTCCGAGGAGAAGGGTTATAGTATTTTGGGCCCTCTTAGAGGATCAACATGGCATCGCCATAGCTGTAAAAACGATATTTTTCTTTGATCGCCTCTGCGTAGGCTTCTTTGATAAATTCATGTCCGGCAAAGGCCGCTACCATCATCAACAAGGTCGATTTTGGTGTATGGAAATTGGTCACCATGCAGTTGGCTATACTAAAATCGTAAGGCGGGAAGATAAATTTATTGGTCCATCCAGTATAAGCATTAAGGGTGTGGTTGGAAGACACCGAGCTTTCTAGCGAACGCATAACCGTAGTCCCTACTGCACAGACTTTACGCTTACTAGCGATTCCGTTATTGATAATGGACACCGCGCGTTCTTCTATGCTGATCTCTTCCGAGTCCATCTTATGTTTGCTAAGGTCTTCTACCTCTACTGGGCTAAAAGTCCCCAAGCCAACGTGTAAAGTGATCTCGGCAAAATCGATGCCTTTAATCTCTAAACGCTTCAACAAATGCCTAGAAAAGTGCAGCCCAGCCGTTGGCGCAGCCACGGCTCCTTCATTTTTTGCAAAAATGGTTTGGTAGCGATCTGCGTCTTCTGGCTCTACCTCGCGTTTGATGTATTTTGGAAGCGGAGTTTCTCCCAGCTCGTTTAATTTTCTTCTAAATTCGTCGTAAGACCCATCGAACAAGAAGCGTAAGGTCCGACCTCTCGATGTAGTATTGTCGATAACCTCTGCCACCAACGATTCGTCCTCTCCGAAGTAAAGCTTGTTCCCGATACGAATTTTACGAGCGGGGTCTACCAGTACATCCCATAAGCGGGTTTCTGGATTTAACTCTCTTAACAAAAACACCTCGATGCGAGCACCGGTCTTCTCTTTGTTCCCGAATAAACGGGCTGGAAATACTTTGGTATTGTTTAACACCAATACATCATCCTCTTCAAAATAGTCGATTAGATCCTTAAACATCTTGTGTTCGATGGTTCGATCTGCACGGTTTAGAACCATCATGCGAGCCTCGTCTCGATTAGAAGCGGGGTATTCAGCCAATAGTTCGGCAGGTAAGTCAAAATTGAAGTTGGATAATTTCATTCCCATAGTTCGGCGGTTTGAATTAAAGAGCGCAAATATACAATCTCGATATAGGGGTTGTCAAGTAATTGATTGATTTTTATTGAAATTGAAGCCCTAGACCCAGTTGCTGCAGGTGTTCCCAAAATTCTGGGTAGGATTTGGTCACCACTTCGGCTTGGGCGATATAGATAGGAACAAGCAACCCTAATGGAGCAAATGCCATGGCCATTCGGTGGTCTTGATAGGTCGCTATGCTAACGTCTTTATCAATCGATTCGGAAGCCTTTAGATGAAGCGACTTTTCGGTTACCTCTATCTGTGCTCCTAGTTTTGTCAATTCTGTTTTTAGAGCCTCCAAACGGTCCGTTTCCTTGATTTTTAAGGTGTGTAAGCCACTCAGGTCGCAGCCGATCCCTAAACCAAAACAAGTAACCGCTATGGTCTGTGCGATATCTGGGGTATCGATCAGGTCCAATTCTATATGCTCGCAAGCAGCTCCTACTTGTTGCAGACTGATTTGTTGCTTGGACGAATCGAAGCTGGTTTCCACCCCTAATTGTCTGTAAATAGTAGCTAAGGCGGAATCGCCCTGATAACTATCGGCTCGAAAACTACCGAGGCCTATGCGGGCGTTTTTCTTTAAAGCCACCAAAGAATAATAATAAGAAGCTGCGCTCCAATCGCTTTCTACCACTAGCCCTTGCTCCTCGGCAACTGCAAGATGCTGAATCTTAATTATGTTTCCATTAAAGTCTACTTGGGCTCCAATTCGTCTAAGCAAAGTGGCGGTCATCTCTATATAGGGCACAGAGGTAAGGGAACCCTCTAGATAAATGCTAAGCCCATTTGGTAAGCTAGGTGCTATTAGCATTAAGGCAGAAATGTATTGACTACTTACGCCTGCATCTAGCCTTACTTCTTGCGCTTCGAGCCGCTTACCCTGAATGGCCAAAGGCGGATAACCCTCCTTGCTCATGTACCGTATATCGGCACCCATGCTGCGCAAGGCATCGACCAAAATCCCAATAGGCCTTTGTTGCATCCGTTCGCTCCCCGTTAATTGTACTGTAGTTCCTGGGAGTGCTGCATAATAGGCGGTTAAAAACCGCATGGCGGTCCCCGCATGATGAATATCGACCAAACCAGAAATAGTCCCCAGCGCTTGCTCTAAAACCCGAGAATCGTCAGAAGTAGAACAATTGGTCAACGTTAAAGAAGGATACAAGGCCTGCAGAATCAGCAAGCGATTGGTTTCGCTTTTAGAGCCTGTAATGGCCAAACCACCGTTTAACCCGAGACTCGGGTCACAATTTAGGTACACCTTCATCCTAGTTATTATTTTTTGAGCTGTTTTTTAAATCGGCCGTAGGCAACAAAAAACCCATAGACAAAACCGGCAGCAATGCTTCCCAAGATCAGTAGTACAGGATCCTGTCTTTGGAAGAACTCGAAGGAGAAACCATCCAATATCCACTTCACAATAAAAAATAAGGAGACAAAGCTCACGCCCATAATGGCGACCATACGCCAAAATCCTGGCATGCTCGTAACTTCTTTCATGATTTTAATTTTGGATTGTTGTGGTGGCGATCGTGGTCGCGCTTGGTCTTTTTGTCCATACGTTTATCGAAGGCCGCTTGCAAGTCTACCCCGGTTTGGTTTGCCAGACAAAGCACGACAAAAATTACATCGGCCAATTCTTCGCCCAGGTCTTTGTCTTTATCGCTTTCCTTCTCGCTTTGTTCGCCATACCGCCGAGCGATAATGCGCGCCACTTCCCCTACCTCTTCGGTAAGTTGGGCCATATTGGTGAGCTCGTTAAAATAGCGCACGCCGTGCTGCTTTATCCATTGGTCCACGACCAATTGTGCGTGTTTTAGGTCCATGTTCAAATTTACTCTTTTTGTTTAGAATCGATCAGGATAGTCACAGGCCCATCATTGACCAAAGCCACATCCATCATGGCGCCAAATTGACCTGTTTCTACTGGGCATCCCGAGTCCTTTCTTAGCTGTTCGATAAAAGTCTGATACAGTGGGATCGCCACCTCTGGGCGAGCCGCCTTGATAAAAGATGGGCGGTTGCCTTTTTTGGTGCTCGCGTGTAAGGTAAACTGGCTCACCACCAACAAACTTCCAGCCACATCCATCACAGAGCGATTCATGGCATCGTTTTCGTCGCCAAAAATGCGCATTCGACTAATTTTAGCCGTAAGCCACTCGATATCTGTTTGGCTGTCTTCTGGCTCTATCCCTAATAGAATAAGCAAGCCGGTTTGTATTTGGCCTACAATTTTGCCTTCGATGGTCACCGAGGCAGAAGACACTCTTTGAAGAACTGCTCTCATTGGTTTGCGTGTGGATCTTTTCTATAATGCGCTTCTTCTCCTTCCATAATCTGTAGATAACTCTTATACCGAGACCAAGCGATCTGGCCGGTTTCTAGCGCTTCTTTTATGGCGCATTTAGGTTCTTCCAGGTGAAGACAATTGTTAAACTTACACTGCGACTTGCGCTCGAAAAACTCAGGAAAATAATCGCCCAGCTCTTCGTTGTCCATCTCTACCACTCCAAATCCCTTAATACCAGGAGTATCGATTATACGAGCATCGAAGGACAGGTCGAACATCTCTGCAAAGGTGGTGGTATGTTGTCCCTGCTGGTGTTGGTCGCTGATTTGAGCGGTTTTTAATTCTAAGCCCGGCTCTATGGCATTGACCAAAGTAGACTTCCCTACCCCGCTATGTCCAGAAAACAAGCTTGTTTTATTTTCCATCAATTGCCGAACCTTATCGATGTTTTTACCGGTCTTGGCCGAAATACCGATGCAGGTATAGCCGATAGATCGGTACAATGCCGCGAGGTATTTTACCTCCAGCAATTCTTCCTCGTCGTAGGTATCAACCTTGTTAAAGAGCAATACTGCTTGTACATCATAGGCTTGGGCCGTCACTAAAAACCGATCGATAAAGGTGGTATAAGTCGTCGGATTGTTAAGGGTTACAAGCAAAAAGGCCAAATCTATATTGGCGGCTATAATATGGGTCTGTTTAGATAGATTTACAGATTTGCGGATGATGTAATTTTCGCGTTCTTCTATGCGCTGAATGACCCCGATGGTTTCGTCTCCCTTCTTCTCGACTTTAAAATATACCTTATCGCCAACAGCCACCGGATTGGTGCTCTTAATACCCTCCATTCTAAACCGTCCCTTGATACGGCAATCGTAAAAATTGCCCTGTTCGGATTTAACGCGATACCAACTTCCTGTCGATTTGTATACTATTCCCTTGTGCAGGTCCATCTTCACAAAAATAGGCTTTTCGCATGGACTGTTAAGGGTCTCATTGGTTGATCACCTGCTTTTGATGGTTGATGGATTCTTGGTGAATGGCTTTAAAAACTCTCAGGATAAACTCTTCGCTTAAGCGATGATCTTCTCCCTGTAAAATCATCTTGCCCAAAATCTCATTCCATCGTTTGGTTTGTAAAATGGCGACGTTGTTCTGCTTCTTCAGTTGCCCGATTTGGTCACTGATCTTCATCCTCTTGCCCAACATCTCGATAAGCTGGTGGTCTACCACGTCGATCTGGGTCCTGGCGGTCGCCAATTTGTTCTGAAACTCCAAGGCGGCACCTTCTTTCTCACGAATCTTTAGATCTATTGTCATCTGCTCTAAAGTTTGCGGCGTAATTTGCTGTTTGGCGTCGCTCCAGGCGTTGTCTGGGTCGTAATGGGTCTCTACCATCAATCCATCGTAATTAAGATCCAAGGCGGTTTGGCAAAGGTCGAAGATGATGTCTCTTCGCCCAGCGATATGAGAAGGGTCCAAGATCAAAGGTAAATCTGGGAATCGTTGCTGCAAGTCTACAGCGATCTGCCATTCGGGATTGTTACGATAGCGTGTCTTTTCGTAGGTGGAAAACCCTCTGTGGATAACGCCCAATTTTTTTACATCGGCTTGGTAGAAGCGCTCTACTGCGCCCAGCCATAACGAAAGATCTGGGTTTACCGGGTTTTTGATAAGCACTATTTTATCTGTCCCTCTTAAAGCATCGGCGATTTCTTGAACGATAAAAGGGGAGACCGTTGTGCGTGCTCCAACCCAAAGTATATCTACATCGTGTTGCAAAGCCAAATCTACATGGTTGGCATTAGCCACCTCTGTGGTGGTAAGCATCCCGGTTTCTTCCTTGGCTCGCTGCAACCATTTTAATCCCAAAGCACCCACGCCTTCAAAATTTCCGGGGCGCGTTCTTGGTTTCCAGATTCCTGCTCTTAAAACAGTTGCATCGGTATCTTTTAGTTGATGCGCGATTTTTAGCAATTGCTCTTCTGTCTCTGCACTGCATGGGCCAGCGATCACCAACGGATGTGGCAGTTCCATGGCGTTTAACCAGTTTCTGAGTTCTTTTTTATTCTCCATGGCTGTTTGTTGTTTCGATGTTGCTGGGAACGTTGTTTTTATTTTGGGTGTATAAGCCTAAAATTCTCAATTCTTTTACGGCGGAATTCAAATCGTCCATGGCCGCATCGAATTGGTCTTTACTTGCAAAGGTGAGGTCTACAAAAAAGGAATACTTCCAGGGGGTCCCAAGCACCGGCAGTGATTGAATTTTTGTTAAGTTGATGTTATGTTGTGCCAAAATTTGCAAGGCCGTTGCCAAAGTACCTGCTTCGCTTCCCAATACAAACCTGATAGTGGCCTTGTCTGGAGACTTTCCATTGGTCGCAATGCCTTTGTTACCGATAAGCACAAATCGGGTTTGGTTTTCTTTGATGTCCTGAATGTTGCTATCCAATATTTTTAGACCATAGCGGTCTGCTACCTGCTTACCGGCGATGGCAGCCACCCCGCTTAGATTATTCTCCTTGATGCGTTTGGCTTCGCTGGCGGTGTCCTTGCCTTCTATCACTTTAAACTGAGGAGGGAATTTGCGCAGATAGTCCTTACACTGCAATAGGGCAACGGGATGCGAATGCACCTCGAAAATGTCGATGATGGATTCTGTCTCTAAAGCCATCAGATACATCTGAATGTTTAGAAACACTTCGTCCAATATCTCGAAGCCACCGGCCTCGATCAAATTGTAGTTGGGCAAGATAGATCCTGCAATACTGTTTTCTATGGCGATCACACCATAATCTGCCTTGTTGTTTTTTACACTTTGGGTCACAGCATCGAAGCTGTCACATTTTACTAGCGCAATAGATTGATCTGGAAATAGCTTTTGTACGGCTTCGTCGTGGAAAGATCCTTCGATTCCTTGGATGGCAATTTTCATTCTTCTTCAGTTTAAATAAAAAAAGCCCGGAAATTAATTCCGGGCTCTTATTGATTCTTATCGTTTCACTACGATGCATCATAACCCGGGCTTTTCCATAAAATAGAAAAACCAAAAGTTAAAACCAGCAAAGAAGCGTTTGTTGTTCATATACAGTGCTAAAGTAAACATTACCGGATAACAACAAAATCTTTTTTGCGTTTTTTTAATTGCGTAGCTTTACCCCCATTAACCGATGTCTTTACAAGTAGATCATATCAGCAAATCGTATAAGGACCAAAAAGCCTTAGACGAAATCAGTTTTGAGGTAGCCAAGGGAGAGATCGTTGGGTTGCTCGGACCAAACGGTGCGGGTAAATCTACCTTGATGAAAATCCTGACAACCTACCTCGAACCAGCGGGTGGCACAGCTATGGTAAATGGTTTCTCCACCCAGTCCCAAAAAGGTGACGTGCAAAGAGCTATCGGGTACCTGCCAGAACACAATCCGCTCTATACAGATCTATATGTACGCGAATACCTGCTGTTTAATGCCTCGATTTATGGTATAGGCAAGCAGCGCGTAGAAGAAGTGATTGGGCTAACCGGTTTAACGCCAGAAAGCCATAAAAAAATCGGGCAACTATCTAAGGGATATCGGCAACGTGTAGGATTGGCTACAGCCCTGTTACACGACCCTCCGGTGCTTGTTTTGGATGAACCCACTACTGGCTTAGATCCAAATCAGCTTGTAGATATTCGTAAATTGATTCGTGAGGTTGGCAAAGAAAAGACGGTTTTACTCTCTACACACATCATGCAAGAGGTGGAGGCCATCTGCGACAGAGTCATTATCATCGATAAGGGTAAAATGGTATTGGACGCAAGCTTAGAAAGCCTCAACCAAGATCAACAGCAAATTGTGGTGGTAGAGTTCGACTACCGGTTAGAAGAGCAGGCCTTTAAAGTACTTCCACAATTAGAAAAGGCAGTTAATACCGGGGGATTTGTATATGAGCTCTATTTTAATACAAAAGAAGACCGCCGTCCAGCCGTTTTCGATTTTGCACAAAAGAGCGAGTTAAAGATTTTAGAATTGCATCAAAAGAGCAATACCTTGGAAAAACGATTTATCGAATTGACTACTCCTGGAAAATAAGCTCCCCCTCGAAATACTCTTGCACATCTACTACCAAGGGTCTGTTTACTGCAATTACGTCACCAAAACCACGAATCTCACCTACCAGCGAACGCGTTGGGTGAACAAACAACTTTTGAGTACTCCGTTGGAAGATCACCATATCTTCTACCAAAAAATCTTGAGCCTCTAGACGGCTATCGCCATCAAAAAATTGCAATTCGGCCTCTGTTGCAGAGCCGCTGATGAAGAAGTTTGAAATACCTGTAGAGTTAATTTCCAATCGATCTCCTTGATATTCTATATGAAAGTCGCCATCGATATGGTATTCGTTTTCGTTCTCTTCGTCTTCAGAGATCAATGTAAGCGAAGGATAAGTCAAGACGCCATCGCTCATCACCGCCAGGCCACTACTGTTTCTAATTTCGGTAATATTAGGAGCAGTAACAAAAACCTTGGTAAGCCCATATTCTCGAACTAGGTTACAGCGGTTGTTATTTTTTATCGAAAGGGTGTTGTTAAGGGACTGAACCACGATGTCATTCATCAGATTGGTCCCGGTTTCTATGGTCACCTTTTGTATTGGCCCTTCCTTAAGAATAAGTTGTACGCGGCTTCTTACCAAAATCTGTTGGAAAGGAGAAACGCTAAAATCTTTTTGAACAATGTCTCCGGCAGCCTGAACACAGTTCCAAGCATTTTCGCTATCACAGGCAGTAAAGCTAACTGCAAATAGCAGTAACAATAATGGTCTTAACAACATTTGTTTTATCGTTCTCATAGCTTATAATCTAACACCAACTCCAAATTCTACACCTTCTGCCTTTGCCCAGTGCGACTTTACAGAAATAGTGGCAAAGATCTTGTCTTTATAAAAATAACGCTTGATCCCAAGGCGATTATACACTCGGTTTTCGAACTCGTAGGGCCAGTAAACATAATAACCCAACTGGGCCACAAAGGCCGTTTTATAAAATCGTAATTCGTGCCCGATAAACACCCCTACTCTTCTGTAATCTTCGCTTCCATCTATATCGTCTTCTGGAAAGGCGATACTTCTATAACGAATAAATTCTTCCAAAAACTTAGCATCAAAATAATCGACCCCAGCCTGTAGAACGCTCTTATAGTTGATGCGCTTGTCGACAAAACCAGAGACTACATAAAACGGGAACTGTCCAGATCCAACTACATCGCTTTCGTTCCAACCAAAGCGGAATGCTAGGTTAAACTTAAAAGGTTCTGCATGCGATTTACTAGGCGGGTCTGTGGTTTCTATATAACTAGGAATGTTTTCGTGATCGAATACATAACGCGCTCCAAGGTTAAACGCAAAGGTGTTGACCGAAGTATTGGGAGATCGAAAATTAGCATTGCTATAATGTACCAAACTGATCCCTGCATGTAATCCTAGGCCTTCCCAGATGTTCTCGTGCACATAGTTAAGCTTCATATAAGTCGAGCTTAAAATCTCCGATCCAAAGGCATTGTTTAAATAATTGGTTTCTGGGTCGTAGGGACTGTCTGCATAAGCGATTCCTTGGGCTACTTTAAAAACCAAGTGACGGTTTAAAAAGTAAAAGTTCATATGGGCATAGAGCCCATAGTTAGATCCCAAAACATCATTCTGAAAATCTTGATATGATAAAGTAAAACCCCAGTCTGGATAATTATAACGACGCTCTGCCTCTCGAGCCCCAAAGGTCTTTCTGTTATAACTCAATGCAAAACCCGATGGATGATCGGTAATGAGGTGGGAAATATCCGGATTGTGTTCTAGGATACTGCCGTAATAATAATCGATTTCTAGTTCGGTGGGTTGTCTTTCCTGCCCAAGGGCAATTGCTGTGATTAGCAACAGGCAGATAATTGAAAGGTACTTCTTCATAGTCGGTTGAATGCCGTAAATATACATTAATCTAGAAAAATCTGGCGGCCAGAAATAAATTCTTCCACCTGCAATTTTCAAGTCCATATTAACATACTAACAACCTAGGGTTTACCACTACTGTACTTCCATTTTAAAGACCTTTCATCGGCAGATTCCGAGCAAGGGCTAAAAAATCTGGCTTGCAATGCTCTTAATATTATCACTTTTCCCCATAGAATAATAATGAAGCACAGGAACACCCGCTTTTATAAGGTCCTTAGACTGCTGCACGCACCATTCTACTCCCACTTGGCGCACCGCTTGGTTGTCGGCACATTTTACCACTTCCATCACCAACTCATCTGGTATCGAAACACTAAAGCGCTGCGGGATAAGGTTGAGTTGCTTTTTGGTTGCCACAGGTTTAAGTCCAGGGATGATTGGCACCGTAATACCCGCAGCACGGCATTTGTCTACAAAGTCGAAATAGTATTGGTTGTCAAAAAACATCTGGGTGACAATATAAGTGGCGCCCTTTTCGATCTTTTTCTTTAAGAAGTGGATATCGCTGTCCATACTTGGGGCCTCCAAATGCTTTTCTGGGTAGCCTGCTACCCCTATGCAAAAATCTGTAGGAGCCGTGTTCTGCAATTCATCATCCAGATAAATCCCTTGGTTTAGTTCTTGGATTTGCCCCACCAATTTACTCGCGTACTTATGGCCTTCCTTCTCGGGAGTAAAGTAGGTCTCACTTTTTACCGCATCCCCTCTAAGAGCCATTACATTATCGATCCCCAAAAAACCTAAGTCGATCAAAAAGTTCTCTGTGTCCTCCTTGGTAAATCCTCCACATAATATATGCGGAATAGCATCTACCTGATAACGGTTTTGTATGGCCGCACAAATTCCTACGGTTCCTGGACGCTTGCGTACCACCTGCTTTTTAAGCAAGCCATTATCCAGTTCTTTATAGGTGTATTCTTCTCTGTGGTAGGTTACATCTATAAACGGCGGTTTAAATTCCATCAAGGGATCGATATTATCGAAGATGGAGTTGATGTTCTGCCCTTTTAAAGGCGGTAAGATCTCGAAAGAGAACTGGGTGTTGCCATTGGCATTATTGATATGTTCGGTTACTTTCATCTATTCGGAGATATTGGGTTGAAGCCATTTACTGGCAGTTTCATTGCTGATGTTCTTTCTGTTGGCAAAATCGCGCACCTGGTCCTCTTTGATCTTGCCAAGACCGAAGTAGCGCGCATCTGGGTGGGCAAAATAGTAGCCAGAAACAGAGGCTGCCGGCCACATGGCCAAGCTCTCTGTTAGTTGTACCCCTATGTTTTGTTCTACCTCTAGCAGGTCCCATATGGTTTGCTTTTCCAGATGATCTGGACAAGCCGGATAACCTGGAGCAGGACGGATTCCCTGGTAGGTTTCCTTGATTAAATCTTCGTTGGAAAGCGCTTCCTGAGCTGCATACCCCCAATAGTCGGTTCGGATATGGTGGTGAAGGTATTCCGCAAATGCCTCGGCCAATCGATCGGCCAATGCCTTAACCATAATGGCACTATAATCGTCGTGCGCAGCTTCATAAGCCTCGGCCAATTGTTGTGTTCCAAAGCCGGCTGTTACGCAAAAACAACCGATATAATCTTGAAATCCAGAATCTAAGGGAGCGATAAAATCGGCCAGGGCTAAGTTAGGACGGCCTTTCGCCTTTTCCCCTTGCTGTCTTAAGGTCCTAAAGGTCCATTCTTTGTTATTATGCTGAAGCTGTATATCGTCCTCATTGATCTGATTGGCTGGAAAAATCCCAAAGACGGCTTTCGCTTTCAATTTCTTCTCTTCCAAAAGCTCTTTAAGCATCTTTTGGGCGTCATCAAAAAGCTCTGTCGCCTGTGCTCCTACAATCTGATCTGTTAGGATATTTGGAAACCGACCATGAAGGTCCCAACTGCGGAAGAAAGGAGTCCAATCTATATAATCCAATAGTTGGCTAAGGTCGAAATCGTTCCAAACATCTAGGCCTAATTTTTTCGGAGGTTGTATGGGATGCTTCTCCCAGTCTGCTTTAAACTTATTTGCTCGAGCAGCTTGAAGGCTGATAAAACGCTTTTCTTGTTGACGTCGTAAAAAGCCTTCTCTAAAACTTTCGTATTCCTCTTTTAGGCGCGATTTATAGCCAGCCCCTTCCTCTTTCTGAAGCAATTCCCCCACTACGGTTACGGCCCGCGAGGCATCATTAACATGCACCACGGCATGCTGGTATTGCGGATCTATTTTTACAGCCGTATGTGCCTTGCTTGTAGTGGCACCGCCAATCAATAATGGCACTTCGAAAGATTGCCTTTGCATCTCCTTGGCCAAAAAAACCATCTCGTCCAACGATGGAGTAATAAGTCCGCTCAGACCGATCACATCTACCTGCTGTTCTTTTGCTTGGGCGATGATCTTCTCTGGGGGAACCATCACGCCCAAATCGATGATTTCGTAATTGTTGCACGCCAAGACCACAGAGACTATGTTCTTACCAATGTCGTGAACATCTCCCTTTACCGTTGCCATTAATATTTTACCATTGCTGCTATTGGCCTGGTCCTTGGACGCTTCGATAAAGGGCAGTAAATGGGCGACCGCCTTCTTCATCACCCGGGCGCTCTTTACCACTTGTGGTAAGAACATTTTCCCGCTTCCAAAAAGGTCTCCAACTACATTCATCCCCGTCATCAGTTGTCCTTCTATAACATGGATGGGGCGCTCTGCCTGCAAGCGTGCTTCTTCTACATCTTCTACGATATAAGCATCGATGCCTTTTACCAAAGCTCTGGTGATTCGATCCTGCAATGGCTCCTCTCGCCAAGAAAGATCTACTGTGCGTTCCTTGGTAGTTCCTTTAACGGTTTCGGCGAATTCTAAAAGGCGCTCTGTTGCATCTTCCCGTCTATTTAGGATGACGTCCTCGACATGCTCCAATAAATCCTTTGGAATATCATCGTATACCTCCAGCATGGTCGGATTAACGATGCCAATATTCATCCCGGCCTGAATCGCATGGTATAAAAATACCGAGTGCATAGCTTCGCGGACGGCATTGTTTCCTCTAAAGCTAAAAGATACATTGCTGACCCCGCCCGAAACACTACAATGAGGCAAGTTTTGACGGACCCAGCGGGTGCCCTCAATAAAGTCTAGCGCATTGTTATTATGCTCTTCCATACCCGTCGCTACAGGGAAGATATTTAGGTCGAAGATGATGTCTTCGGGAGGAAATCCCACTTTGTTTACCAGTATATCGTAGGAGCGCTTGGCGATTTCTATTCGGCGAGGCAAGTCGTCTGCCTGTCCCACCTCATCGAAGGCCATTACGATAACAGCCGCTCCATAAAACCTGATCGCCTTTGCTTCTTTTATAAACTGCGCTTCGCCTTCTTTTAAACTGATAGAATTAACCACACATTTGCCCTGCACCAATTGCAAGCCCGCTTCGATAATCTCCCACTTAGAGCTATCGATCATGATGGGCACTTTAGCGATATCGGGTTCTGCCACCACCAAATTTAAAAAGCGAACCATGGCTTGTTTCCCATCTATTAGGCCATCGTCCATATTGATGTCGATGATTTGTGCCCCGCCTTCCACCTGGTCTCTCGCAATGCTTAGGGCCTCTTCGAAATTTTCTTCCTTGATCAGCCTTAAAAACTTACGCGAACCCGCTACATTGGTGCGTTCGCCCACATTGATAAAGTTGCTCTCTGGGGTGATTACCAGTGGCTCCAAGCCTGCTAGTTTTAGGTATTTCGGTGGTAGTTTCTCCATCAAAAAGGCAGCTTACTCAGGTCCACATTTCCGCCAGACAAAATCAGGCCGACGGTTTTTCCTCTAAAGGTTTCTGGTTGCTTTAAAACGGCTGCCAAGGCCACGGCCGAAGAAGGCTCGACCACCAATTTGCAACGCTCCCATAGCAAACGCATGGCTTCGATTATTTCTGCTTCGTTTACCCTGATGATCTGCGCGACTAATTTTTGAATAATGGGGAAGTTTTGATCGCCTAAATGGGTTCTTAAGCCATCGGCTATGGTATCGGTTGTCTGGTTGGTTTCTATTCGGCCAGATTGCAAGGAGCGATAAGCATCATCAACCGCTTCGGGCTCGGCACCTATGGTAATGCAGTCTTCTGCAAAATGATGCGCAGCCAAGGCGGTACCAGCGATTAGACCCCCTCCGCCAACTGGGGCAATCAAAATATCCGTAGCTGGTTGCTCGGTTAATAATTCCATGGCCGCAGTAGCATTGCCAATAATCACCTCTAAGGCATTGGAAGGGTGCAAGGCTGTGGCGCCGGTCTGGGCAACGATCGCTGCGGTCGCAGCTTCCCTGGCCTTTAGTGTGGAAGCACATAGTTGAATTTGGCCACCGTAACCCGCCACAGCATTGCGTTTAACGCTTGTGGCACTATCGGGCATTACAATATGCGCCCGCACCCCCAAGCTCCTCGCCGCCAAAGCGACCGCTTGCCCAAAGTTCCCCGAAGAATGTGTCACCACCCCTTTGGCTCTTTGCGCGTCGCTTAGGCTAAGAATGGCATTGGTGGCTCCGCGCATTTTAAAGGCTCCCATACGTTGTAGCTGCTCGCTTTTAAACAACACCTTGGCACCCGTCATGGCATCGATGGTGCTAGACCTAAAGATGGGGGTTTGATGTATGTAGGGGGCTATGCGCTCCCTAGCAGCCAATAATTGTTCTTTTGTGGGAATCATGAGTAAAGCAAATTGGCCGGGTCTAAACTCCGAGGTTGGTACTTTGCTGCTACCTGGGCGATGGCCGCGATATGTTCTGGGGTCGTTCCGCAGCAACCCCCTACAATATTGATTAAACCCTTATCCAAATACTCTTCTACCTGGGCTGCCATCTGGGCTGGGGTTTCATCATATTCGCTAAAGGCATTGGGAAGTCCCGCATTTGGGTAGGCAGAAATGGCCAGCTCTGTTCTATGGGCTACCACCTCTAAATGAGGCGTAAGCTGCTTGGCTCCCAAAGCGCAGTTAAACCCAATACTCAGCAAGGGAATATGAGAAATCGAGATTAAAAAAGCTTCTGCGGTTTGTCCAGAAAGGGTGCGACCAGAGGCATCAGTGATGGTTCCGCTAATCATGATGGGAATATCTAAGCTTCGTTCTTCCTTGATCTGTGCTATAGCAAACAAGGCGGCTTTTGCGTTGAGGGTATCAAAAATAGTCTCTACCAAAAGCAGGTCTGACCCGCCATCCATTAAGGCCTCGGCCTGCTGTTTATAGGCAACCCGTAATTCCTCAAAGCTGATAGCTCTAAACCCAGGGTCGTTGACATCTGGCGAAAGGCTTGCGGTTTTATTGGTCGGGCCCATGGCTCCTGCCACAAAACGCGGTTTATCTGGTTGCTCGTTGCTAAATCTATCGGCCACTTCGCGAGCAATCCGGGCTGACTCGAAGTTAAGTTCGTATACCAGATCTTCCATCTGGTAATCTGCCATGGCGATGGTGGTGCCCGAAAAGGTATTGGTTTCTACGATGTCTGCCCCTGCCTCAAAATATTGGGCATGGACATCTGCTATAGCTTTGGGTTGGGTAAGCGATAACAGGTCATTATTCCCTTGCACCGAAACCGGATGGTCTGCAAAGCGCTGCCCCCGAAAATCGGCTTCCGTAAAGCTATGGCGTTGCAGCATGGTTCCCATGGCTCCATCGAGCACCAAGATGCGTTGTTTTAGTATGTCGTTGATGTTTGGCATCGTTCTTCTTGTTTTTCAATATACACGAAAGCAACCTCAGAGGGTTTATAAAAGATACAAGAAGATGAATGGAAAACCATTTGTGTTGTTATCTATACCAAAACTGGATAGAATGTAGCACCTTCTTCCGGGAGGAAGGGTTGCTAAGGCTTCATAGGGTCTATTCCCTTCACCTTTCTTGATAACTTTTAAAATGCAAATGAACTAATACAAATTAAAGGGATAATTAAATTCCTTGCAATATTTTATCGCTCTTTTATAAAATCGGCCAGCGATGTATTCTCGAGTATGGAGAGGGTATTATCTCGAACTTGAATCATCAAACGGTGTACACTGCATTGATGTTCGTCTGGACAGTCGTGACAGCGTTCATAAAAATTTAAGCTTACACAAGGCACCATGGCAATGGGGCCTTCCAAAATACGGTAAATGGCCGCAATAGGAATCTCATTCGGTTCCTTTAGCAGATAATAGCCTCCACCTTTGCCTTTCTTAGAACCCAGATAACCAGCTTTACGAAGGCTCAGCAAAATGCTTTCCAAGAACTTTTGTGAAATGTTTTCGGCTTCAGAAATCATAGAGATCTGTACCGGATCATTTCCTTCTTGCTTTGCTAAGAAGCTCAGCGCCTTCAATCCATATTTTGTTTTACGTGATAACAAATTAGACTGTTTTGGTTCTTAAAGGTATCGATTTATTCAATTGGTTCTCCATTCAGGATAATTTCGTGGGTTACTTCTACACAGCCCGACATGGTTTTGGATACAGAACAATATTTCTCGAAACTAAGCTGGGCGGCCCGCAAAGCCTTAGCTGGCTGTATATCGCCCTCTAGGTAGACCACCACATGGGCCGCCTTAAATGGACGTGCTTTGTCCAGCTCCAAACGTTCTCCCGTAACTTCAACGCGGTAAGCGTCTATGGGTTGTCGTTGCTTTTTTAGGATGGAAATAATATCGATGGCGTTGCAACCTCCAATGGCCATCAACACCAGTTCCATCGGGCTAGCCCCTTGTACGGTGTCTTCCGTTTTGTTGTCTATTCGCACAGAGACCCCATTGGGTCCCTTGGCATCCAACAAATAGTCGTCATTTATTCTGTCGAGGGTTACTTTCATAGTTGGTCAATTTAGTTTATCTGCCAGGCGCAATACGTCGCCAAATACTCCCCTTGCAGTAACTGCGGCCCCGGCTCCTGCTCCTTGGATCACTATGGGTTTGTCGCCATAGTTCTCCGTATAGATTTCGAACAGCGAATCGCTCCCCTGGAGCTGTCCTAAAACAGACTGTTGCGGCACCGATTCCAATTGAACCCGAAGCCTTGCTCCGTCGTTTCTGGAAAGGTCCCCGTGCAAGTCGGCCACATACCGAAGTACATGTCCTGGCTTTTGGTTCTTTCTTTTAATATGAAACGGCACATCCAGATTTTTAGTCTGCTGTAAAAAACTTTCCACCGAGCCATTTCGTTGTTCTTTTGGGATGAGATTTTGAATAGAAACATCACTCAATTCGTTGTCCAATTCTAACTCTCTGGCTAAGATCAACAATTTACGTCCAACATCCACCCCAGAAAGATCTATTCTTGGATCCGGCTCCGTTAGTCCTTGGCCGATGGCCGAATGCAGCACCTCACTAAAGGCCTTATTCCCTAAAGAAAACTCATTGAATAAATAGCTTAGAGTCCCAGAGAATACGCCCTTAATACGGGTGATATTTTCGCCAGATAAATGCAATAATTTTATGGTGTCGATCAAGGGCAGGCCTGCACCTACGTTGGTTTCGTATAGGTATTCCTTTTTATTGATGGCCAAAGAATCGCGCAAGCCTTTGTAAAAATCTAAGCTCCGGGTGTTGGCAATTTTGTTGGAAGAGATCAGGTTAAAACCAGCTGCCACCAATTGTGGGTAGGCCTCTACCAGGTCTTCGGAGGCAGAATTGTCTATGGCGATCAAATTGTCCAACCCTTGTTGTTTGGCAAAGTCGACTACATCCTCCACCGTATACTGCCTTCCTCGATCGGTCATCGTCCAGCGCCAATCTGCGTTAAAACCATCCGACGAAGTGATCAGTTTGGTAGAATTGGCGATAGCAAAGATGTTGATCGAAAGGTTCCGTTTGATGGAAAGGTTTCGGCGCGACCCCTGCAATTGTTCGATGAGCTTCCCTCCTACATTGCCATGGCCAAATATAACTAGGTTGATCTGCTTCCTCTGTATGGCATTGAGATCGATGCGGTCCTTTTTTTGGGCTATTGCTGTGCTCATGATTCTACGCTTAAGGGTGCTACATTTTTTACGGCTTGCTCGAGCTTGATAAAAGCGGTTTCCAAATCGGCAATTAAGTCTTCTGCCTGTTCGATTCCACAACTAAGACGCACCAGCGAGTCTTGTATCCCAGCACTTAGGCGCTTTTCTCGTGGCACTGAAGCATGGGTCATCTGGGCTGGGTGGCAAAGCAAACTCTTAACACCACCAAGGCTTTCGGCTAGTTTAAAATAGGCTGTAGAAGTCACAAAGGCGTCTGCCGCTTCTTGGGTATCGGTCTTAAGCGAAAAAGAAACGATTCCGCCAAACAGACCATTTTGCTGTATGGCTGCGATTTGATGATTCTTATGCGTTTTCAAACCCGGAAAATGCACCTGGTCGACCAATGGATGTCCCTGCAAAAAGTCTGCGACCTTCTGGGCATTTTCGCATTGGCGGCGGTAGCGTATGTCGAGGGTTTCGATTCCGCGGATGGTTAAAAAACAATCCCACGGGCCTAGGATTCCTCCTGATGCATTCTGAATAAATTTGATCTGTTCGGACAATTCCGCAGTGGAAGTGACCACCAGGCCAGCGACCAGGTCCGAATGTCCGCCGATGTACTTGGTACCCGAGTGGATCACAATGTCCGCCCCAAGCGATAATGGTTTTTGAGCGATGGGGCTGGCAAAGGTATTGTCTACCACCAACAAGGCTCCTACTCCTTTTGCGATACGCCCAATGGCCGCAATGTCCGAAACCTTTAAGGTCGGATTAGTAGGGGACTCAATCCAAACCAATTTGGTCCGGTCATTGACGGCATGGGCGATATTGGCCACTTCTGTAGTATCTACATAATGCACCTTGATTCCTAACTTTTCGTACACATGGGTAAACAGGCGGTAAGCCCCGCCATAGATATCGTCGACAGCTACGATTTCGTCTCCTGCAGAAAGCAATTTCAAGACAGAATCGATGGCTGCAAGGCCTGTGGCAAAGGCAAAAGCGCCGTGGCCGCCTTCCAGACCAGCCACTACATCTTGTAGCACTTGCCTGGTAGGGTTGTTAGAACGGGCGTAGTCAAAACCTTTGTTTACGCCAGGGGCTTCTTGTACAAAAGTCGAGGTTTGGTAAACGGGCACCGAGATGGCACCTGTTAGCGGATCGCTAGGGATCGAATGGATAATTTTTGTTGCACTCATTTTTCTAATTTTTTTGAGTTAATGAAACATTGAACCCAAAGTCAAAATGCACCTTGCGGTGTACTTCAATAGAAAAATGTTAAAAAGAAATTTAGAACGCCATCCCCGAAAAGGAATGGGTCTTTGGTTATCTATCCCGGATGCTTCCGGCGTAGAATTTAGCACCTTCTTTCTTGCGAAAGGGTTGCTAAGGCTTCATAGGGTCTAATCCCTCCACCTTTCTTGATAACATTTCAATAAAGCTTTGAACTTTGTGAGTACAAAGGTTGAGAAACAAAATTGAATTCTCCAAACTTTTAGGAAAATTTCTTGCCTTCGAGGTTGCGCTTACGGATGATCTCTGGGATGGGAACCCCAGTAAAATGACTCTCTAACCACGATAAGATGTCTAGGTATAAAAAACTTCTTCGCTCGAAGGGATCGTCCTCGTATTGCTTTAAAGTGTCGTATAACTTCTTAAACTCGGCATTGATTTGATGCGGATAAATGTCGCCCAAGCCTCGTAAAAATTTAATCATTTCCTTTTGCACCTCGTATAAGTCCTCCATTTTAATAAGGAATTTATAGGTACTCTTAATCAGGCGATCCAAATGATAATCTTCTCCGGCTTCGTAATGCGCTACAAGATTTAGTATGCGCGAAAAACACATCAAATCTTCCCGCATCCGCAGCGACTTATTGGCGATAATTTTTTGCAGGTATTCTATACAGCCGTGGTTGTCGCCAGCACCAAAATACAGGCAGGCGATTTTGTAATAAAACACCATGATGTGGTGCTCGTCTATGGTAGAGTGATGCTCCTGCATCCCAGCTAAGACCTCGGGTACCAGCTCGATTCCTTCAGCAAAACTACCACGCATAAAATGCAAATTGATCTTGTGCGAATACAGATGCAAAAAGATCAGACTATCGATATTTTCGCTTCTGGGGAATTCCGAGCTGTTCACCTGCTCTTGCAAATAGGTTAAGGCTTGTTCGAAACGCTCTATATCGCGTATGTAAAACAGCGCCTCCAACAAATACTGTTGCCCACGCACAAAGAATACGGGGTTGAGCTGCACCATGGCAGGATGCTCTACAAACAGATTCACCCACCGGCGCGAATAGCGGTAGGCCGACAAAAAGTCCTGGATTAAAAAACTATACCACAAATGCACCTTGTTTACCCAAAGTCGTTCCCTAAATCCGAGTTCGGCAAGGTCGTATTTAGGCAAGTTGGTCTCGAAATAGGTTTTTATCTCCTTGTATTCGGAATCGTTTTTTACATAGCCTTGTTTTAAAAAGATTCCATAGAGTTGCAAGGACAAATTGCTGAGTTCGCTCGAAAGGGCATTTAACTTATTGAGATGCTCTGTTTGTGTGGTAAGCAACTCTGCTCTAGTAGCACTACTACGCGTTATATACTGAGATTCTATAATCTTCTCCAGCTCGATAATTTCGTAAGCGATGTTCTTTTCTTCGTGCTCTATCGCTAGATTTTTGGCCTTTTCTAATATGCGTAAAGACTGGTTGTAAAGCCCTTTATGGTATAAAATCGTTGCAAAATCTAATTGCTCCCTAATTTGAATGCGAAGGTTTTGTTGGGAAGGGTTTAGTCGCAGACTGATTAAGATTTGACGGTACAAATGTCCCTTTAAGTTAGATAACTGTCTTTTTGTAATACTGCCGTCCTTTAAAATTTCCTGTTCGTCGTAGCTATTGGAGCGGTCTAAAACATTAAAAAGATGGATAAATTTTGCGTCTTCGTTTACCCCCAATCTACCCACATAGAGCTTAAACTGCCTCTTCTCCGATTTTGTGAGAGACTTAACCAGGTCGAACAAATTATCTTTTTGAACTTTGGGCATAGGCTACTTTAAACTCTTAATTATTTGTTTTACAGGTATTTATAATAACTAATTGCGGGTTAAACGCCGTAATGAAATTTGCGAAATTCATCCTCTTGAATGATCCAAAATATAAATTTGTAATCAATTATCAACTATTTAAGAATCAACATGTCGAAGTCTCATATCCAAATTTTTGATACTACCCTTAGAGATGGGGAGCAGGTGCCTGGTTGTAAACTGAATACCGAACAAAAAGTGATCATCGCCACCCAGCTAGACAAGCTAGGAGTAGATGTGATCGAAGCGGGGTTCCCTGTTTCGAGTCCGGGCGATTTTCAGTCTGTAGAAGCCGTCTCAAAAATCGTCAAAAATGCCACTGTATGCGGCCTAACACGAGCGGTAGAAAAGGACATAGAGGTGGCCGCCCAAGCATTACAATATGCTGCAAAGCCCCGTATCCATACAGGTATAGGCACTTCAGATTCGCATATCAAACATAAATTCAAGTCGGACAGGGCGACCATCATCCAACGTGCGTACGATGCGGTAAGTTATGCCAAGAAGTTTGTAGAAGATGTAGAGTTTTATGCAGAAGATGCAGGCCGCACAGACAACGAATATTTGGCCAGAGTTTGCGAAGCAGCTATTAAAGCTGGAGCAACCGTATTAAATATTCCGGATACTACAGGCTATTGTCTTCCTAGCGAATACGGCGCCAAGATCAAATTCCTGATGGAAAACGTAAAAGGCATAGAGAAGGCCATTTTGTCTTGTCATTGCCATAACGACCTTGGTTTGGCAACGGCCAATTCCATAGAAGGAGCAATCAATGGGGCGAGACAGATAGAATGTACCATCAATGGTATTGGCGAGCGAGCCGGAAACACGGCCCTCGAAGAGGTGGTAATGGTTTTAAAACAGCATCCTTACCTAAACTTGGAGACCACTATCAATACCCCCATGCTGTACGAGACCAGCCAGATGGTAAGTAGCCATATGGGTATTTACACCCAACCCAACAAAGCCATTGTAGGTTCTAATGCCTTTGCACACAGTTCCGGAATCCATCAGGACGGGATGATTAAAAACCGAGAGACGTACGAAATCATCGACCCAAAAGAAGTTGGTGTTACAGATTCGGCCATCGTTTTAACCGCTCGAAGCGGAAGAGCCGCATTGGCCTTTCGTGCACGCAAAGTGGGTTACGAACTAACCAAATTGCAACTAGATGAAGTCTATGCCAACTTCCTTAGTTTTGCCGATCGAAAAAAGGAGATCGAAGATGATGACATTCATCAAATCATCGAGACTTCTAAGGTTTTTCAAGAAATAATTAGCGATTAGATGAAAAAGACCCTGTTTGATAAGGTTTGGGATGCCCATGTGGTAGATACAGTCCAAGATGGTCCCCAGATTCTCTATATAGACAAACACTTGATACATGAAGTGACTAGTCCGCAAGCGTTCCAGGAATTGGAATCGCGTGGGATTTCCATCCTGCGTCCGGATAAGATAGTGGCCACTGCCGATCATAACACCCCAACTGTAAATCAGCATCTTCCTATTAAGGATCCACTCTCCAGACAACAACTGGAAACCCTGTCCGAGAATTGCAAAAAGAACGATATCACCCTATATGGTCTAGGGCATCAGTACAATGGTATCGTACATGTGATGGCTCCAGAATTGGGGATTACCCAACCCGGTATGACCATCGTTTGCGGAGATAGTCACACTTCTACACACGGTGCCTTTGGCACCATCGCCTTTGGGATAGGCACCAGCCAGGTGGCCCAGGTTTTTGCCAGCCAATGCCTGCTGCTTAAAAAACCTAAGAGCCTTAGGGTAACGGTTAACGGAAATCTCAAACCCGGCGTATTGCCCAAGGACGTTATCCTATATATCATTTCTCAAATCGGCACCAATGCTGGTACCGGCTATTTTTGTGAGTATGCAGGAGACGCATTCGAGAATATGTCTATGGAAGGCCGTATGACAGTCTGTAATATGAGTATAGAAATGGGTGCCCGTGGTGGGATGATCGCTCCAGACCAAACCACCTTCGACTATGTAGAGGGAAAACAATTTGCTCCGACGGCTACCGAGTGGGAAGAAAAATTGGCCTATTGGAAGACCTTGCCTACAGACGAAGGGGCACAATTCGACAAGGAATATTTCTTTGACGCTGCCCAAATCGACCCCATGATTACCTATGGCACCAACCCAGGGATGGGAATGGCCCTGACAGATCGAGTTCCGTCCTTAGAGAACAATTCTTCAGAAAAATCTTTGGAATACATGGGCTTCGAAGCAGGAGAACAACTGCTAAACAAGCCTATAAATTTTGTATTCATCGGGAGTTGTACCAACTCGAGAATTGAAGATTTTAGGGTAGCAGCATCTTATGTAAAAGGTAAAAAGAAAGCGGACAACGTAACAGCTTGGTTAGTACCAGGAAGTAAACAGGTTGAAGCACAAATAGAAGAAGAAGGTTTAAAATTGATATTTGAAGAAGCCGGCTTCCTATTACGCCAACCAGGCTGTTCGGCTTGTCTGGCCATGAATGATGATAAAATTCCGCAGGGAGAATACTGTGTGTCTACATCCAACAGAAATTTTGAAGGAAGACAGGGACCCGGCTCCAGAACATTATTGGCTAGTCCACTAGTTGCCGCGGCCACCGCGGTAGAAGGTAAAATTATCGACATAACCCAACACCTCAACTAAATGGAAAAGTTCGAAACATTGCGATCTACGGCGGTTCCTCTGCCCATCGAAAATATCGACACCGACCAAATCATCCCTGCGCGCTTTTTAAAGGCCACGGACAAAGAGGGATTTGGGAATAACGTATTTAGAGATTGGCGCTTTAACAAGGATGGTTCTATCAACGAATCGTTTGTGCTTAATAACCCAAGCTACAGCGGGAGCATCTTGGTGGCCGGTGACAACTTTGGTTGTGGCTCTAGCCGCGAACATGCAGCCTGGGCTTTGGACGGTTATGGGTTTAAAGTGGTGGTGTCTAGCTTTTTTGCAGATATCTTTAAAGGCAACGCCTTAAACAATGGCATCTTACCCATACAGGTATCGGAAGCATTCTTAAAGGATCTGCTGCAAAGCATCCAAGACGACCCCTCGTCGCAAATCGTAGTAGATTTGGCCAAGCAAAGCATCGCCTTGGAAGACTCTACCCTAAGCGCAGCGTTTGATATAGACCCCTACAAAAAAGTATGCCTGATAAACGGCTACGACGACATAGATTATTTGGTAAGTAAAATTGACACCATAGAAGCCTTCGAACAGAAGGCCTAAAAGTATAACTCATGAAATTGAACATCGCAGTTTTACCCGGAGATGGCATTGGGCCCGAAGTAACCGAGCAGGCCATCAAGGTACTTAAGGCCATAGCCTTAGACTACGACCACGAATTTATCTTCGAGCAGGCCCCTGTTGGGGCAACAGCCATCGACCAAGCCGGTGACCCATTGCCCGAAGAAACCCTTGCCTTATGCAAGCGCAGCGATGCGATTCTGTTTGGAGCCATCGGTGACCCAAAATACGACAACGACCCCACGGCCAAAGTTCGTCCAGAGCAAGGATTGTTAAAGTTGCGCAAGTCATTGGGGCTTTTTGCCAACATTCGCCCAGTAAAGGCTTATGACCTCCTTTTGGACAAATCGCCTTTGAAGGAAGAAAACATCAAAGGTACCGATATCAGCATCTACCGCGAACTCACGGGAGGAATTTACTTTGGCGAGAAAACCCTAAGCGAAGACGGAACCCAGGCCTCCGATCTCTGCTCGTATAGCAAAGAGGAAATCGCCCGCATTACCCACCTTGCTTTTGAGGCAGCGCGCAAACGTAAAAACAAAGTGACTTTGGTAGACAAGGCTAATGTCTTAGAAAGTTCCCGTCTTTGGAGAAGGGTGGTAACCGATATTGCTACGGAATACCCAGATGTAGAATTAGACTTTTTGTTTGTGGACAATGCCGCTATGCAGCTTATTCTAAACCCAAAACAATTCGATGTGATTCTTACAGAAAATATGTTTGGAGATATCATCAGCGACGAAGCTTCTGTTATAGGAGGTTCGATTGGGCTATTGGCATCTGCCTCCATCGGTGGAGAAATAGGGCTGTTCGAGCCCATCCATGGGTCCTTCCCGCAAGGGGCAGGAAAAGGCATTGCCAACCCTGTGGCCTCCATCCTATCTGCAGCCATGATGCTAGAGCACTTTGGATTGCTCGAAGAAGCAAAACGTATAGAAGAAGCGGTAGAGCGTTCCTTAGAGCTACAAATTACTACCCCAGACCTCAACCCAGAAAGCGATAAGATCACTACCGACCAAGTAGGAAGCTTTGTAGAGGACTTTATCTTAAATCCGGAGGATACCAATATGAATTTTCAAAACATTCATTTAGGGCAATCCACCATCATATAAATTGAGTTTAGTAATAAAAAAAGGGGCGAAATTATTCGCCCCTTTTTTGTGTCTAAACCTTATACCAAAAACTGAAATAAATCAGGTTTATCGTTTAGGTAGTCCCCGTAAAAATTATGGAGCTTCATACGGGTAATTAAAGGGTCTAAATCTGTCGGATTGCGCAGCTCTAAGCCTACCACAGCCGATCCGTTTTCGCGATTTGTCTTTTTGGTATACTCAAAATGAGTAATGTCATCGTCCGGACCAAGTACCTGGGTTAAAAACTGTCTAAGGGCACCCGAGCGCTGAGGAAAACGAATGATGAAGTAGTGTTTTAATTTGGCAAACATCAGAGCCCTTTCTTTGATCTCTGCCATACGTGCAATATCATTGTTACTACCACTTACCACACAGACCAAATTTTTTCCTTCTAAGGGTTCCGGATATAAATCCAAGGCGGCAATAGTTAAGGCTCCCGCAGGTTCTACAACTATGGCGTCTTTGTTATACAACTCCAAGATGGTTTGACACACCTTGCCTTCGGGCACCGTTATAACCCGATCCAAATGCTTAGCACAGATTTGGAAAGGGAGCTTTCCGACCTGTCTTACGGCCGCTCCATCGACAAATTTATCGATGTGGCTTAAGGGCAAATTATCGCCTTGCTTTAAAGCTTGTTTCATGGAAGCGGCACCGGCCGGCTCTACACCAACGATGGTGGTATTTGGAGAAAGTTCTTTAAACACACTACAAACTCCAGCGGCTAGCCCTCCGCCCCCAACTGGGATAAATAGATAATCGATGGGTTTGTCGGTCTGTTGCAGAATTTCTAAGCCTACCGTTGCCTGGCCTTCTATAATCTGAAGGTCATCGAATGGGTGCACAAATACTTTTCCCTGCTCGTGGCAATCGGCCAAGGCTAAATGGTAACAGTCATCAAAGGTGTCGCCCATCAGTTGTACGCTCACCCACTGACCTCCAAACATCTTTACCTGTTCGATTTTTTGCATCGGCGTTGTCGATGGCATATAAATGACTCCTTGTATACTTAGTAGTTTACAAGAAAGGGCCACGCCTTGTGCATGATTGCCTGCACTGGCGCATACTACACCCGCCGCTCGTTCTTTAGGACCAAGGGCTGCCATTTTATTATAGGCCCCGCGTATCTTGTAAGAACGAACCTCTTGTAAGTCTTCTCTCTTTAAGGAAACCGTTGCTCCCATCAATCTGGAGTACCTACTATTGGCCTGAAGCGGGGTTTTATTCACCATAGGTCGAAGCCTATCGGCAGCTTCACGAATGGATGCTAAACTGGGTATGTCCGTAGCTACCTCTTGCATCTAAACCAGTTCTGGCTGATGTGGCACTTCAGAATTGATCACCTTCATATCGGTCATCGCTTTTCGCAATGTTTTACCAATAGCCTCTATTGGGTGGGCATCGATCTGTTCGTTAACGGCGATCAGTTCTGAGTTATCTACGGCTGCATGCGGGTAAGACCCTCCGATATCTTCTGGTTGTACTTTAGTCATAAATTCCTGCAACATCGGTTTGGCGGCATGGTCGAACAAATAGCAACCATACTCTGCAGTATCAGAGATAATACGGTTCATCTCGTAGAGTTTCTTGCGGGCTACTGTATTGGCGATCAGCGGCAATTCGTGCAGCGATTCGTAATAGGCAGAATCTTCTATGATTCCAGAAGCCACCATGGTATCGAAGGCCAGCTCCACGCCTGCTTTTACGAAGGCTACCATCAAGGTTCCTTGGTCGAAGAAGGTCTGTTCTCCAAAATGTTCTGGTGTAGGCTCCGAACGCTCGAAGGCCGTTTGGGCCGTTGCTTCTCTCCAACGCAATAGGTCTGCATCATCATTGGCCCAATCTGCCATCATCCCAGCACTAAATGCACCACTGATAATGTCATCCATATGCTTTTGGAATAAAGGTGCTAAGATGCCTTTTAGTTCTTCGCTAAGTTGGTAGGCTCTTATCTTGGCCGGGTTGGACAAGCGGTCCATCATATTTGCGATACCACCATGTTTTAGGGCTTCTGTGATAGTTTCCCAACCATACTGAATTAGGCGGGAAGCATGTGCCGCTTCTACCCCCTGCTCTATCATTTTGTCGAAACACAAAATAGAGGCGGTTTGCAGCACACCACATAAAATGGTTTGCTCGCCCATCAGGTCACTTTTTACTTCAGCCACGAAAGAAGAAGCCAAAACACCTGCGCGGTGCCCACCCGTTGCATAGGCATAAGCCTTAGCTTCTGGCCAGCCCTTTTCTTGCGGGTCGTTGTTTGGATGAACCGCGATAAGCGTTGGTACACCAAAACCGCGTTTGTACTCTTCTCGCACTTCAGACCCTGGGCATTTGGGTGCCACCATGATCACGGTGAGATCTTCTCGAATCTGCATCCCTTCTTCTACGATATTAAAACCGTGCGAATAAGATAAGGTTGCCCCCTGCTTCATCAAAGGCATTACCGCCTTAACTACAGCTGTATGTTGTTTGTCTGGGGTTAGGTTACAGACCAAATCTGCCTGCGGAATCAATTCTTCGTAAGTACCAACGGTAAAACCATTGGCAGTGGCATTTTTGTAAGATGCACGCTGCTCTGCAATGGCCTGAGGGCGCAAAGCATAGGCGATGTCCAAGCCAGAGTCTCTCATATTTAGACCTTGGTTAAGCCCTTGGGCTCCACATCCCACAATAACTACCTTTTTGTCTTTCAAGGCTTCAATGCCGGCGCCAAATTCTTCGGCATTCATAAAACGACATTGTCCCAATTGTTCCAATTGTTCTCTTAATGATAGGGTATTGAAATAATTACTCATTTTTTATTGTTTACGCCTGAAAGGCAGCTAATAATTCTGATATTTTCATCTCTTGTTTGGTCACGGCTATACGTCCAGAACGCACAAACTGCATAATGCCAAAAGGCATTAATTCGCGATGCAATAATTCTACCTCACTGCGGCGACCCGATTTTTCCAGTACAAAGAAGTCCCGATTTACGGTTACGATACGTGCGTGCGATTCTTTGATGATATTTTGGATCTGACGTTCTTCGAACAGCAAATCGCTTTTAATTTTAAACAGACAAGATTCCTGATAGATGGTTTCTTCGTCCGTATGGTAATAGGCTTTGATGACCTCTACCTGCTTTTCTATCTGCCCGATCACTTTGCGCATTTGGGCCTCGGAAACCTTTACCACTATGGTAAACCTGGAGACCCCGATAATCTCCGACTCCGATGAGCTGATGCTCTCTATATTGATGTGTCTACGCTGAAAGATGGCCGAAATCCTGTTGAGGAGGCCAACATTGTTCTCGGTATAGATCGATACGGTATATAGTCCTGTCTCTTCCATAATTACTTTAATCTGATATCTGATACCGATGCTCCGGTTGGAATCATCGGAAATACATTGTCTTCTTGTTCTACACAAACCTCCAGAAAGTACGCACCATCATGGGCCATCATTTGTTGTATGGCCGTTTGTAAGTCCTCTCTTTTTTCAACGCGTTGGGCTTCTATATGATAACCCTTGGCTATGTTCACAAAGTCGGGGTTTACCAACTCCGTACTGGCGTAGCGCTTATCGAAAAACAATTGCTGCCACTGGCGCACCATCCCCAAAAAGTTGTTGTTTAGCACCACGATTTTTACAGGTACTTTAGTTTGGAAAATGGTTCCTAATTCTTGGATGGTCATCTGGTACCCGCCATCGCCGATTACAGCGATAACGTCCCGGTTGGGCGCTGCCATTTTCGCCCCGATGGCTGCAGGAAGGGCAAAGCCCATGGTCCCTAAACCACCAGAGGTGATGTTGCTTCTCGATTCTTTAAAACGCGCATAGCGACAAGCGATCATTTGGTGTTGACCCACGTCCGAAACGATGGCAGCCTTGCCCGCGGTTGCAGCATTGATCTCCTTCATGACCTCGCCCATGGTAAGGCCCTCCTTGGTAGGGTATAAATCTTGTCTAATCACTTGTTCGTATTCGATTTGGTGCAAGGCCTCGAACTCGGCTCGCCACAGGGGGTGTTTCTTTTCTTCGAGCAATGGCAATAAGGCACTTAAACTCTCTTTGGCGTTGCCCAAAACAGCTACATCTGTCTTTACGTTCTTGTCTACCTCCGCCGGATCGATCTCGAAGTGAATTACCTTGGCTTGTTTGGCGTAGGTATTTAAACTCCCCGTAACACGATCGTCGAAACGCATCCCAATTGCGATAAGTACATCGCATTGGTTGGTAAGCATATTGGGCGCATAATTACCATGCATCCCGACCATCCCCACGTTAAGCGGGTGGTCTGTTTCTAGGGCGGAAGCTCCTAAAATTGTCCATGCGGCAGGAATACCGGCTTTCTCCACCACAGCCCGAAATTCGGCTTCGGCCTCTCCCAAAATCACCCCTTGCCCCCAAACGATAAAAGGACGTTTGGCTTGGTTGATCAGTTGGGCCGCTCGTTCAACTGAATCCAGTTGTAGTTTGGGTACTGGGGTATAACTTCTAATCCCTGCACAAGGCGTGTAGCTAAAGTCGAATTCTTCGAATTGCGCATCCTTGGTGATGTCTATCAAAACAGGACCTGGTCTTCCAGAACGTGCGATATAAAAGGCCTTGGCCATGACCTCTGGGATTTCTGCGGCGCTGGTGATCTGGTGATTCCATTTGGTCACTGGGGTAGAAATACCCACGATATCGGTTTCCTGAAAAGCATCACTCCCCAACAGATGCGAGCCTACCTGCCCAGTGATACACACCATGGGGGTAGAATCTATTTGGGCATCGGCAATACCGGTAATCAGGTTGGTGGCACCGGGTCCAGAAGTGGCGATGGCCACCCCTACTTTCCCAGAGATTCGTGCATAGCCCTGTGCGGCATGGGTTGCCCCTTGCTCGTGACGGGTAAGCACATGGTGTAATTGGTCTTGATACTTGTATAATTCGTCATAGACGGGCATAATAGCTCCGCCCGGATAACCATAAAGAGTTTCTACCCCTTCGGCTAGCAAGCATTTTACAATGGCCTCTGCCCCACTTATTTTAACGGTGGTCTCTGGTTTTGCAACGGTCTTCTTTAAAGTTTGAACACTCATAGTCCTGTTTTAAAATTCGTCGGTAACACATCCTTTGGATGCAGATGAAACGGTTCGCGCATATTTGTAGAGCACACCGCGCTCTACTTTTAGTTTTGGGGCCTTCCAGGCCGCCTTTCTATTTTGTAATTCTTCATCGGAAATTTCTAGGCTTAACAAGCGGCTTTGGGCATCGATGGTGATAAGATCGCCATCTTGAACCAAGGCCAAGGGACCTCCCTCTTGTGCTTCTGGAGCGATATGGCCTACTACAAAACCATGAGTTCCGCCAGAAAATCGACCATCTGTGATCAAGGCGACGTCCTGCCCAAGCCCTGCCCCGATAATGGCGGCAGTGGGTTTAAGCATTTCGGGCATGCCCGGACCACCTTTGGGTCCTTCGTAGCGGATAACCACTACATCGCCTTTTTTAACCAAGCCGTCACGGATGCCGTCATTGGTCGCATATTCTCCATCGAATACCCTAGCGGTACCCGAAAAGCGCAGCCCTTCTTTCCCGGTAATCTTGGCAACACTTCCTTGGGGTGCCAAGTTGCCGTATAACATTTGCAAATGCCCTGTAGACTTAATGGGTGCCTCTACCGGCTTGATGACCTGTTGGTCTGCAGGCATGTCTGGAGCATCCAATAAATTTTCGGCTAAGGTCTTTCCGGTTACGGTTAAGCAATCGCCATGCAATAGACCTTTTTTAAGCAAATACTTCATCACCGCTGGGATTCCACCGATGTTATGAATGTCTTCCATCAAGTATTTACCACTGGGCTTTAAGTCTGCCAAAAATGGAGTGCTATCGCTTATGGCTTGAAAATCGTCTAGGGTAAAGTCTATACACGCTGCTCTGGCGATGGCCAAAAAGTGCAATACTGCATTGGTAGAACCGCCTAATATGGTGACAACTCTAATGGCATTTTCCAACGACTTTCGGCTGATGATGTCGCTGGGTTTAATATCGTTTTCTAAGAGGGTTTGCATGGCAACTCCTGCGGCAACCGCCTCTTGTTGTTTTTCTTGACTGATCGCTGGGTTGCTCGAATTATAAGGCAAGGACATCCCTAAGGCTTCTATGGCCGAAGCCATGGTATTGGCCGTATACATCCCACCACAGGCTCCTGCACCAGGACAGGCTTTTTGCACTACTTGCTCAAATTCTCCTTGGCTCATGGTACCAGCCACCTTGCTTCCCCAGGCCTCGAAAGCCGAAACTACATCCAGCTTCTTCCCATCGTGGCAACCAGATTCTATGGTTCCACCGTAAACCAAAACACAGGGACGGTCTAAGCGAATCATCGCCATCAAGGCCCCGGGCATGTTTTTATCGCAACCTACTACGGTAATCAAACCGTCATAGCTCATAGCCTGAACAACGGTTTCCATAGAGTCTGCAATAATATCGCGGGACGGTAACGAATAGCGCATCCCTGGCGTCCCCATGGAAATCCCATCGCTTACTCCAATGGTATTAAATATTAGCCCCACCAAGTCTGTCTGCTTTGTGCCTTGTTTAGCCAATTTGGCCAAATCGTTTAGGTGCATATTACAAGGGTTTCCCTCGTAACCTGTACTTGCTATCCCAACAAATGGTTTGTAAAAATCTTCGGGGGCCAGCCCTATGGCATGCAACATGGCTTGAGCGGCTGGTTGGGTTGGGTCTTGGGTAACGGTTTTGCTATATTTATTGAGCTCTTTCATGATAGATCGCGCCTGATACTTAAAAGTTTATTCGAAATTACTGCAGCCCACTTTCTGGCTCAGTCCCATCGTAGAATTGTTATACAGGTTCAATTCGATGTTTTTTATGTTATCGGTTTGTTTTTCAATACTTTACACAATTTTGCAATCCGATGTTCAGCATTTTTTAAAGACAAAAAAAAAGCCTGCATCTTACGATACAGGCTCCTTAAATACACGGATCAGCTGTATCAACACCTTAAGGCGCCAATAATGCTGATGTTAATAATAACAGTAAGATTACTTCTGTACATGATGGTTAATGCAAAAAGGCAGCGATGGACTGCCTGTGCAAAGTTTTAAAAAAGTTTCGATCAAATCCAAGTGGAAACTGTAATTTTATATGATGCGTCTTTTGACATTTTCATTCTTCATTTTCTTCTGCACTATTAGTATGGGGCAAGAAGAAGACCCGACCTTTCCGGACGATTTTTTTGGGCGGTATGCGGGTACGCTTCAAATACATACCCAGCGTGGAAGTCAAGAGGTCCCGATGGAATTTCACCTGATGGATACAGATAGTTTGGGCGCTTATCAATACACCCTGGTTTATGGTGCTGGCGACAATCGACAAGAGCGAACTTATGTACTGTTGGCCGAAGATCCAGACCATGGAGCTTATGCACTGGACGAACGAAACGGAATTGTGTTAGACAATACTTTTTACGAAAACAAACTCTATGCTTTGTTCGAAGTACAAGGCAATTTGCTAACTACTTTTATCACCTTAGAAGAAGACCATGCCCTGTTCGAGATCGTGTTCGCCAACAAGACGCTGGCAAGAGAAACCTATGCTGTACAAGATAGTGTGCAGGTGTTGTCTTACCCTATAAGCACCATACAAAAAGCTGTATTACAGAAACAATAAAACCCCTTTTTTAATTTTTAGAGTTTGCGTACATTTGCCCTCGCACAGAGGATAGATTTGACTGATTGCAACCTCGAAAAAAAAATGCTAAAGGCAGTGTAGACTTCCTTGGACGCTATCGTCAAATCTCCCCGAGTTTAAAATGTTTTTATGGCCTATTTATTTACCTCGGAAAGTGTCTCTGAAGGACACCCGGATAAAGTAGCTGACCAGATCAGCGATGCGTTAATCGATAACTTTTTGGCATTCGACCCTCAATCTAAGGTGGCCTGCGAAACCTTGGTTACTACCGGGCAAGTGGTATTGGCCGGGGAGGTTAAATCTTCGGTATACCTAGATGTACAAAAGATCGCCCGCGATGTAATCAACAAAATCGGTTACACGAAAGGAGAATACCAGTTCGATGGAAACTCTTGTGGTGTGCTTTCTGCCATACACGAGCAAAGCGACGATATAAACCGTGGCATAGACCGCGATTCTAAAGAAGAGCAAGGTGCCGGAGACCAAGGAATGATGTTTGGCTACGCTACCCGCGAAACAGAAAACTATATGCCTTTGGCCTTAGACCTCAGCCATAAGATATTACGCGAGCTTGCCGCTTTAAGAAGAGAGCTGGATCAGATTACCTATCTGCGCCCCGATTCTAAGAGCCAGGTAACCATAGAATATAGCGACGACAACCAACCGGTGAGAATCGATTCTATAGTGGTATCTACTCAGCACGATCCGTTCGACGAAAACGACGAGGTGATGCTGGCCAAAATCCGCAAGGACATCGTAGAGGTATTAATCCCTCGAGTAAAAGCCAGCGTCAAGCCAGAGATTCAGGCGCTGTTTAACGAAGACATCAAGTACCATATAAACCCTACCGGTAAATTTGTAATCGGGGGCCCACATGGAGATACCGGTCTCACCGGACGTAAGATTATCGTGGACACTTATGGCGGAAAAGGCGCTCACGGAGGTGGTGCATTTTCTGGGAAAGACCCAAGTAAAGTAGACCGATCTGCAGCTTATGCCACCAGGCATATCGCCAAGAATTTGGTAGCCGCGGGCCTTTGTGACGAAGTGTTGGTACAGGTAAGCTACGCCATCGGGGTGGTAGAACCTATGGGAATTTTTGTAGATACCTATGGCACGGCCAAGGTAGATTTAACCGACGGCCAGATCGCTAAAAAAGTAGAAGGCATCTTCGACATGCGCCCTGCGTCCATCGAGGACAGGCTGAAGCTTCGCCAACCTATGTATTTGGAGACTGCCGCCTACGGACATATGGGGCGTACAAACCAAACCATTTCCAAAACCTTTACAACTCCAGATGGAAAAACCATCGAGAAAGAAGTAGAGCTCTTTACCTGGGAAAAACTAGATTATCTAGATAAGGTGAAAGCAGCCTTCGACCTATAAAGAAAAAGCCTCCCTGATCGGAGGCTTTTTTTATATGATGTTATGCCGTTTGGCTTTTTGCACCGCTTCGATCTTAGAATGGACTTGCAGCTTTTTATAGATGTTTTCTATATGCTTGCGCACCGTACTGGGCGATAGGATCAGGTTTTCTGCAATGACTGTATAGCTCAGTCCTTTGCTTAGTTGTTCTAATACTTCCACTTCTCGCTTAGACAAGGAAATCTCTTCTTTATCCTGCTGGTTTTCTATGCTACTCGGGTTACGCAACAATTTTAAAGTCTTCATCGCTATAGAAGGATTCATCGCAGCACCCCCGTTAAGGGTTTCTACTATGCCATCGTGCAAATCCTGCGGGTTGATCTCCTTAAGCAAATAGCCATCTGCCCCAGCCTTTATCGCATTAAAGATGTTTTCGTCGTTGTCGAAGGCCGTCAACATGATGATTTTGATATGCGGGTATTTTTGCTTGACGATTTGGGTGGTTTCTATCCCATCGAGTACAGGCATTTCTATGTCCATCAAAATCACATCCAAATGATGATACTCTTCTAAGCGTTCTAAAAGCTCGCTCCCATTAAGGGCGGTATGCCGAATGCTTAAATCGTCGAAAAAGGAGAGCTTTTCCTTGATGGCATGAATCAGGAAGCTGTTATCATCGACGATGGCGATCTTTAGTTTCATAGGGTGTTTTTGGCAAGCTACGCACCATTTGCTCTGCTAACAATAAGTCAGTTGCCTTATATTGCTAATTAACTAAGACGTCGTGACGTATGTTGTTAAATGCTTCTAGCACCTCCAGAATATTTGGCGCAATACTTCCGCCAGAAGTTTTAAGCCCCATCGAGTAATCGTTTGTACTAGAACTGCCCTCCAAACAATCGCCATCTACGCATTTCATCACCATCCACTTGTTATTATAATTGATGTAGAAGGTAAGCTCGGCAATATCGGCCGAAACGGTCGCAACTGTGCTTTCCCACTTCAGTTTTTTGCCTTGTACACTAAAAACAGTTTCGTAGCCATTATAGCGACTGAACGCGTCGTTGATGACTTGCAGATTACGCTTCACCACTGCACTCACAGCAGGAGCCGAAGGCGTGTAGCTTCCACCAGACTGGGCCGTTAAATCTGCCAACATATTATTGAGTTGGACGATTAAGCCGTCCATTTCGGGCACCGCCACCCCGTCTTGTTTAATCCCGAAGGTATATTGAGAGCGCGGGTCTTCTATCTCGCGAGTTTCCACATCTCGGTCGCTAATACAAAGGTCGCCAGATTTACAAAACAAGCCCATGTTTTCGCCATCACGTCTAAACTCCATCGCCCCAAAATAGGCGCGGAGTTCGGAGAAGTCGTTGGTAAAAACCACCTCGTTATTTAGCATGTCTACATTTAGCAAAGAGTTATAGTTATTGTAACGATCGAACAAACTATTGGCATAACGCAAAACGTCCCCCACAGAGGCGTTAGAACCAGGTTTGCTGATAGTACTAGTCCCGCGATTGGGCGAATTGGGCACCCCGGGTTGTTGTGCAAATGCGGTTCCTCCCATCAGGAATAAACCGATTGCCAGGCTAAAAAATATTTTAAGAGTCCTCATAGTAATTCAAATTAATGATGGTTATTTCTTATCAGGTACACTCAAAACAATTTGTGTCCCCTGTTGTTGATCTGTTAGTATTTTTAATTCACCCCCAATGTCGCGAGCGCGCTTTTTCATGTTGTTAAGGCCATTGCCCATCTCGACATTTTCGAGATCGAAGCCCTTCCCATTGTCCGAGATGGTAATTTGCAACCGAGAATCGACCTCTGATAATAGCACCGAAATTTCGTTGGCTTGGGCATATTTTATCGCATTGTTGACAGCTTCTTGGATTACCCTGTATATATTCATCCCTACCACAGAACTAAAAGCTCGGCCAGCCTCCAAGGATTTATCGATCGTAAAGTCGAATTTGGCGCCTTGGCTAGCGGCAGATGCTTTCTCTATAAAATTACTGATTCTAACCTGAAGATCCTCCAAATCTATCTGCTGTTTGTTCATCGCCCAGATTGTATCTCGGAGCTCGTAGATGGTTTGGCTGGTAAAGGAACTGATGGTACTAAGCCTCTCTGCAAGTTTGTCGCCCATGTCCGAAAATCCAAACTTCAAATTATCGATACTCGAGATAATAAATGTGAGCTGGGACCCGATGTTGTCGTGCAGGTCTCTGGATATTCGCAGCCGCTGTTCCTGTAATTTATTCTGCGTTTCAATTTTAGCTAAAGCAGATCGCAACTCCGACTCCTTCTGCATTTGGCGGTTTTTTAATCGCTGCTGATTGTACAACAGATACCCTAACAATCCCAATACGAATGCAAGGGAAAGGCTGCCGTAAATCTGGATGTTTTTCTCTTTTACTTTTAGTTCTTGTTCGGCGAGTTGAGCCCGTTGCTGTTGAATTTCCTTTTCCTTTTTCTCTGTTTCGTATTTGGCCTCTACCTCTGCTATTATTTTTGCGCTGTTTTCGTCTAAGATCGAATCCTTTACAACCATCAACTTATTCAGGTAGTCGTTGGCCGTTTTATAATCTCCGGTCTGCTGGTTTAAGCTCGCCAAGCCTCGATAAGACTCCCTTGCTAGCAGTTTAAGATGATGCACTTCGGAAATTTCTAAGGAGCGTTCGAAATAATCGCGTGCCACCTCCATTTTGCCCTGCGCCAAAGAATTCTCTGCATAGGCGTTATAGGCGCTGGCCATACCATTGTAATCTTCTATATCGTAGCGGATCTCCAGCGATTGGGCGAGGAAGTCTTCTGCCCGAGCATAATTGCCTTTCTTAGAATGAGCCAGGCCAATATTAACCAGTTGGATGGCTTCCTTTTTACGGTCGTTGATAGACCGACTAATCTCCAGCCCTTTTTGATAGGAGCCGATAGCCTGGTCGTATTCTTTAAGATAGTCGTGGATGGCTCCTACGTTGTTGTAACCATTGATCAATCCATCGGTATTGCCCAATTCTTCTTGGATCACCAATGCCCGAGTGAGGTAATCTGTGGTTTTCTCGAAATCTTGCAGGTAGTAATAAACCACCCCGATATTGTTGTAGGCTTGGGCGATCCCATTGCGGTTTTCTAAAAGCTCTTCAGCCTCCAGAGCGGCAAACATCTGTGTAAGGGCTTCTTGGTAATCGCCCTTGCGGATATGAATGGTAGCAATATTGTTGAGCACTACCGCATACCCCTTAGTGCTGTTGGTAGCTTCTACAATTTTTAGTGCCTCATCGTAATGATACATGGCGCTATCCAATTGTGTCTTCCGCTCGAAATAATTGCCTAAAGTATTAAGGTTTACCCAGCGGCCCTTGTTATAATCCAATTGGTTAGACAAGGCCAGACCGGCCTCCAAATAAGCGCGTGCACTGTCTAGGTGAACCACGTTATAATGTCCGCCAACTTTTTGATAAAGAATGGCCTTAGAAGTATCGGGAGGGGCCGTTTTCAGCACCTGTTTTATACTGTCGATATTTGTCAAGGTCTCCTGAGAAAACACCGCGTTTACGGTGCACAATGCGAGTAGTAAAAGTAAGTAGACCCGTTGGCTCATGAGGTTTATTTTTCTACAAGTTACAATTTATAGCGAAATGCCAGATTGTCTAATAAGGACTTCCTGCAAGTTATAATCGGTAAAACGGTATTGGCCCAACCGCCTTTCTCTTAGTCGCATTTGGTCTATGGCTCGAAGCTGTTTTTCTTGTAAGTCTGAAGCGCGTAGCGCATGCTTTATCCTTAGTTTGGTGTTTTGCCAATAGAACCACAACAGCAGTCCTATACTAAGGGTCAAAACAGTTGCTGTAAGCAGTATCAGATTCATTATTTATGGTTTTATCTATGCGATAGTTGCACTACATAGCCCGAACAAAGGTGCCGTTGCTCCATTGACCGATTTTAGAATTTTTATCCTTATCCTGATAGTAACCCCTTCCGTTGTATTGTCCGCGGGTCCATTGTCCGCCGTAATAGGCGCCATCGGGAAACCAAAAGCGGCCTTCCCCATGAAACTGATTGTCTGTATTAAACATCCCCTCATATTTAGAGCCATCGGTAAAGAGGTAGGTACCCATAAACATCTTTCCGTTTTTAAAGAAGCCAGTAAAGCTATCTCCATTGCTCCATTTAAACTGCCCAAAGCGGTTTTGACAATCTCCGCCAGTGCAACCAGTATCTACGTTGTTGGTATAGAAAGTATGCTCGTCTTCTAAGATATAAGAATTGTATCGACCCCGTTCCCAGGTGTCCTCCTTGGTATTGTGAGTATACCCTAGGCCATGTAAATTACCTCGGTCGTATTGGCCAATCATGTCTTCGTCGGTGCCCAAATAACAACCATAACCCTGTAGCTGCCCAGCCACCCAAAAACCGATGTACTTACCAGATCCATCCCACTGAAACAGTCCATAACCATCCCGTTTGCCATTTTGCCAAAAGCCGATATAATAACCGCCTTTCATCACTTTCTTTCCCCATCCGTCCTCGCAATTTCCATACTCGCAGTCTGTGGTGCTATTGGTCGTATTGGTCTTGGTTGCTGATGGCGTATTAACAGCAGCAGTCGTAATTCCATTATATCCTTCTCCGTAGTATTGATACGTAAGTGCGGAAGACTTCGTCCCATTGGTGTTAAGGTAGCTGGTTCTATTACCATGGGCGTCGTACTCGCCTTGATGGTTCTTGCTGTTACCACAATATTCTCCATCCATATAATAGCTAATATTGGTAGAATCTTCGTATTCGGGGTTGGACGACGAGTAATTTCTGGTGACCACTACATACTTTCCATCGCGCTTATAGCTATAAGTACTAAGCGAGGTTTCGCCGATGGCCGTAAAAAAGGCCTCTGTCTTGATCAGTCGGTTTTGGCGATCGTAAGCGTAGCGATACTTAAGCTCCATGTCATCGGCTTCGCGCTGTTCTAGCACATTACCGTTTCCATCTAGGACATACAACTCGCCCGAACCGCTACTGGTCGCCTTCCGCAAAACACGCCCATAAGAGTCTGTAGTAACCTCATACTTAATTGGCGTTCCTAAGACTTCAGAACTGACAGACGAAAGTTTTCCTCCTACATACCGATAGGTTCTGGTTACCCCTAACATGCTATAGTCTTGCACCAAGTAGCCATCGGTATCGAAATCGTAGGTGGTGTACGAATCGTTGTATTGCCCCACGGGGCCTTTAAGCCCAAAATGATCGAGATGATATTTAACGGGTAAAGGGTTCACCGGGGCATTGGGATCCTTTTTCCATTGTGCCGAGGCCGAGACACCTATCAACAGCAGAATAATAGTTGGTAGCCAGTGTATAGTTTTCATAATTACGTGGTATTTAATTATTTAAAGGTCGTTATACCACAGCGATAATCAAATACGGCAGTTGCCGTATTTTGCATCTAATACTCCATTTTTCTTACCAAAGTCCCATTAGACCATTGGCCAGCCTGAATGTTGTAATCCTTATCAGAATAGTAGCCGATGCCATGGTATTTTCCATTACTCCAATTGCCGCCATAGTAAGCGCCATCTACAAAAAAGTAACGTCCCATGCCATGAAATTGGTTGTCGCTATTAAACATGCCCGTATACTTCCCACCATTAGAGAATTTGTACGTACCCATATGCATCTTCCCGTTCTTCCAGAAGCCTGTATACTCGTCTCCATTAGACCATTTAAAGCGACCATATTTGCCTTGACAATCGCCAGCGACGCAGCCGGTGGTTACATCGTTGTTGTAAAAGCTATAAGCGTTGGTCACATTCCCATCAGAGAACTCTCCTTGTTGCCAGCTTTCGCTAGTTTTGGCGAGGCCTAAGCCGTTTAGGTTCCCGTTTTGGTACCAGCCTATTATATCGTCATCGTTCTCGGCCATATAAACGCCATAGCCGTTCATACCATTGTTTTCCCAGTTCCCGATGTACTTTCCTGTTCCAGGCCACTTGTACATTCCATAACCCGTTTTGACGCCGTTTTTCCAAAAGCCCAAATAAAAATTTTCGCCACCTGCGTCTACCCATTTTCCATAGCCATTCTGGCAATCGCCTCGAACACAGCCCGTGGTTGCAGAACTCGTGGTGTAGCTGGAAGTAGATGTGTAATTGGCCACAGGTTTCACCACATGAGAACTCGCATTGTAGTAATTCGGCAAGACATAAGTCTTTACTCCATTTATGGAAATAATTAAATCGCTGCCATCTTTCTCTGATGTAGCTTCAGAATAATCTATACTCTTCCCTTTTACAAAAACCCCATAAGACTTATTCTCTACATCTCTATACCAGTAGGTATGGCTGGCAGAATAATCCAACTTGCTCATGGTCTGAGCCCCCCATCCGTTATAGGAGCGAATATCCCTTAGGTAGAAGGTAGCATCTTCCTCTTCTATATAACTATAGTAACTCCCCGCAATATTTATAAAAGGTCCTGTTAGCGCCCTAGAGCCAATATACATGGTAAACAAATAGGGGTTGGTAATGTAAAAGTTTTCTCCCAAGTAACCGCTTAGCACGGTCGCCGATCCAGAGTTGCCTTCAGCCGCATTTTCGAAGTCGTTTAATAGGTATAAAGTACGTGTATCCTTGTCTAATACAGCCAAGGTATCTGTAGCCAGGTATTTCAAATCCATCGTATTGTTCCGGACAGCACCGTTTCCATCGATAAGTCTGTATAGATCACCATAGGTTTTGGTCCACGTAGGACCACTGGAAGACCCCGAACCCTGTGGACTCGGCACCTGTCCTAGGGAACTCGTAGTGATAAACAGCAAGCTAAGTGCGAATAGTAAAGATCTCATACATTTAGGTTTTTTCGTTCCTACAAATTAGTCAAATTATTGTAAACCAGAACATAAGGCAATTGGCGTATTTGTATTTGTGGTAAATAGAAAACCCTGCCGTAGCAGGGTTTAAACATGTACTAGACATGCACTCTAAACAAAACTTGGTTAGTTAGCTATCGAGTGAGATCGTATGCATAGACAGTATTGCTGTCTGCTTGATAGTAAAGGATGCCCCCAAAGTCGTCTACGGTGTAGATGGGTTTTTTGTCCTTCAGCACTATTTTCTTTTCCAATTCTCCAGAGTCTTTGTTAAGTTTTACCAGGCCAACTCCCTCTTCGAGTTTAGTCAATACAAAACGGGCATTTTCTGTGGCAGAGGTAGCTTTAAATCTACGCACCATTTCGGCGATCGATGCTCCAGCAGCTACAGACATTGCATCTCCCATGCCGGCATAGGCCTCTCCTCTCTGGGTATAATAGCCTAGCTTGTTTCTGTTTCGATTGGCTTCGGCATAAGAAGCTGTGGCCGCTGCCGCAGATGCTACCGCCGCTACCCCCATCAAGATAGCGCCAAAAGCACTTTTACCAGGAGCACGGTGGTATTCGTGCCAGTCTGCTTTTCCGTCCCAGTTTAGCATCATCATGTTTTGCGAACTGGTAAGCAAAATCCCGCCATCGCGTACTTCTACCCCAGTAGGATCTTCTTTACCGTCAAAATCGCTTTCGGCCAAAGTAGATACACTACCCGTCTCTGCATCTACTGCAAACAATTCGTGGTCTGCTGAGATTAAATAGCGGTTGTTCTTGGCATCATAATCGGAGCCGACGGCATCTGCTCTTTTATACTTTAATGGTTTTTTCCAAACCTGTTCGCCAGTCTCGAGGTTAACAATATTGGCATCTGCAGAGGTGATGTAGATCAGTCCGTTGGGGGTTTGGGCCATGGTTAAAATGTTCTCTCCAGTTTTTAACGGCTTTTTAAACAGCGTCTTGCCATCGAAAGAAATCTTGTTGATTCCGCCTTCGTATATCCCAAATAGGATCCCATCATCCATGATGTAAAAATGCTGAACGTAGCCTTTCGTCTTGGGCGCTTTCTCCCATAAATCGGATCCATCGGCCGCATTTAAAAAAGCGATTTTAGACTCCGATCGGCCAGAAGCGAGTTTCCCTAAACCAGACTTTCCGCTGTTGTCCACATTAGAGACTATGGCCAAACCTTCGGGCAGAATTTCGAAGTTTACAATCTTCCCCTTTACTTTATAGGCATCTTCCCAAAGTAAGCGTCCATCAGAATGAATCTTATGTATTTTGGTGTTCTTCCCACCGTTCACCCCTTCTAGGCCATAGATCTCCTTTTCGGATTCGTCTACCACCAAGGTAGAGATGTCATCTACTTTCATAGACCAAAACTCGTTTCCGTTGGCAGGGTCTATTTTCTTGAGGTTTTTGGCTGTTGGCAGAATCAAGCCATCCGATAGCATCAAAGGACGTCCGGTGATGACCTCCGAGCCTTTTAAAGCTACATAGGCCTCTTGTGCTCCGGTATTTAAATCGTAAATGGCGATGGCGTTGGCATAATTGTCTTTAGAGCGACGTTGCCCACTTACAAACAACTTGTTTTGTGGCATGAGTACATCGCAACGCATAATCATCTTCCAACCATTATCTTCTGTGCTAAACAGTTTTTTACCGCTCATATAATCGATCACAGCCTTTTTGGTCGTCATGGCTCCAAAACCCGTCTGCCCTACTACTACATAAGGAGTAAGCGGCACGAAGGTGAGTTCTTCTGGCTTCACTTTTCCATAGTCCGTAAAGTTGAATAATAGATCGTTGGTCCCTGGCTTAATACCCACCAAACCGTCGTTGGTAGCGATCACCATGGTCCCCCCCTGTGTAAGGGTCATGTCATTGATTTTGGCTCCTACCTCGTATTGGTAATCTGGGGCCTCGGCACGTTGTGCCATTGCATTGAGCGGGCTTAATAGCAGACCCAAAAGCAGCATGAATAGTTTTGTTGAGAGTTTCATAATCGTGGATTTTGTTGATTATTCAAAGATGTAAAACATTAAGAGGCAGCTCAATACGGCATATGCCCTATTTTGGACTAGGGCACGTAAAAACCGGAAGCGAAACAAGTCCACTCCCGGCTCCACGTAAAAACCTCAACACGTGAGATTTTCTTTATAACCGAACCATTACTCGATAGTCGCCTTAAAGCTACCCTCGGTAATATTCTTAGTTGTGTTGTTTTCTGCATTAAAGCCTTCGAAGCTAAAGGTTCCTTCGATGGTCTCTCCATCATCGGAGGTTACCGTTAGGGTTCCAGATCCAATGTTAAAGGTAGACATCCAAGAAGCTACCGGGGTTACAGTTACATACATCAACTGATTGGTATTGGCTAAGCCGTCTCCCGTTGTGTAGGTTCCTACGCCATCGTAACCATTGATGGTCGCTCTGATGGTTTGCCCATCGTTTTGTCCTCCTTGTATGGCGAGTATCCCAGAGTTAATCGTTGCAGCTACAATCACCGCAGGGTCCTGAGCAGCTTCGAAATCTGTACCATCTACTTTGGCGGTTAAAAATTCGGTGGCATTACCATTCCCGTTTCCATTTCCGTTTCCGTTGTTGTTTTCTTCGGCATTGTCATCGTCGCTACTACAAGCTGTGAAAGCTACAGCTGCAAACAAGAACAATACATAAGTGCATTTTTTTATAAGTTTCATAATTGTTGAGTTTTAATCGCCACTGGCGAGGTTCTTACTTTTTGATTGATACAAAAGTGGCTCAACTAGTAGGGGCAATCAATAGGGCAATTGCCTTATAATGAAAACTGTATATGTGGAAATTGTTGCCGAACAGACTGAATATCGGCCTCCAAAGCGGCAATAAAAGCAGCATGTTCTGGGCTGTCCGGGAAGAGTGGACGATGGGCGAGGCGTTGCCTAATATTCGCTATGCGATTTTGGATTGTAGTGGTTTTGGGGTCGACCCAGGTTGCAGCAAATTGCTCCCAAATATGGTCTACAGCTTGTTGGCTAGGGTGAATCATATCTGGCTTATAAAAGCGGTAATCGCGCAACTCATCCATCATAATCTCGTAGGCAGGAAAATAATGTACGGCCTCACAATCTTCGGCAGCGGTGTAGGCCAGTTCTAACAAGCGTGCCTTGCTATGCATATTGGCCAGCATGCCATCTTTTATGTGCCGCACCGGAGAAACCGTTAGGATGATCGTTAGCTTGGCGTTATGCGCCTTAAGTCGCTCTACACTTTTAGCCAAACGCGTCTTTAAATAGGCTATAGGGCTTAAGGCTTTCTCGAAGTGGGTAGCCGGCATCTTGTGGCAGTTGGCAACCACTTGCTCGCCGCGTAAGTAGCCCCAAGCAGACCCAAAAGTAATCACCAAATGCGAAGCCTTAAGCAACTTTTCGCTTAACGCGCTTAGGGCCTTATTAAGGTTGGTGAGACACTGGGCCTTGTCGGGATTAGACATACTGCTATGAGCTTGAAAACTGACCCATTGCTGTCTGTCCTCGAAAAGATCTTCTTCTGTAAACGGCATTTTAGCCATTGCTCGATCTAAGACATCCAATAGCGGAAAGGGATGAAAGATAACGCCCAAGGGGTTGGCCGTATGACTAAACTGATAGTAATCGAACTTATTGGCCATATGCTGGGCAAAGCAAGAGCCGACAAAAACCACCCCCGAACCATAATCTATTTTAGGTTCGCTAGGATGGATCGGTATGGGTGTTTGTAGTTTCACTTATTGTAGGTAGCCCCGGGCCGCTTCCAAAGCTTGTGGGATCCCATCTGGGTTTTTCCCACCGGCAGTCGCAAAGAACGGCTGTCCTCCACCACCTCCTTGGATGTGTTTCCCCAGTTCGCGGACCATGGTGCCCGCATGCAGTTTACCTTCTTCTGCCAACGATTTACTGATATAACAGGTTAGTATGGCCTTGCCATTGGCAGCGCCACCCAATACCAATAACAGATTTTCTACTTCCCCTCCAATTTCGAAGGCAAGGTCTTTCATCCCACCGGCGTCTAGGTCTACGGCTTTGGCCAAGAAGTTGATCCCATTGACGGTTTCTACCTCGTCCTTGAGTTCCTGCTTCATGTTTTTGGCCTTGTCTTTTAACAAGCCTTGGATCTGCTTTTGCAATTGGTTGTTATCGGCCATCAGCTTCTCGATGGACGCTACCGGGTTCTCGGCATTATTTAAGGCCTTTTGTACCCGCTTATAAGTTTCTGAACGCTCTTCGAAATAACGCTTGGCAGCATCACCGGTAATGGCTTCTATCCTTCTAATCCCAGAAGCTACGGCAGCCTCGGAGGTAATGATAAAATGCCAGATATCTGCTGTATTGGGTACATGAGTCCCTCCACATAATTCCATGGACTTCCCGAAGCGAATGGTCCGAACGGTATCTCCATATTTTTCACCAAACAAGGCCATGGCTCCATCGTCTATGGCCTGTTGGAACGGAATGTTTCTACGTTCTTCTAAGGCAAGGCCTTCGCGTATACGCATGTTTACAAAGTCCTCTACCTCCCTTAGCTGATCGTCTTCTACCTTAGAGAAGTGTGAAAAGTCGAACCGCAGGTTTCGGCTATGCACCATAGAGCCCTTCTGGCTAACATGGTCGCCTAAAATCTTGCGTAAAGCCTGATGCAATAAGTGGGTAGCTGTATGGTTGGAGGCCGTTCTGTTTCTTTGCTTTTGGTCGACTACCGCCTTAAACATCCCCTCTGTATGACGGGGTAGGTTTTTTGCAAAGTGAACAATCAGGTTGTTTTCGTTTTTGGTATCGATGATATAGACCACCTCGCCATTAGGGGATTCTAGGTATCCTTTGTCTCCTACCTGTCCTCCGCCCTCTGGATAGAAAGGGGTCATATTAAAAACCAACTGATACAACTCGCCTTCTTTCTTGCTTTCCATGCGGCGATAGCGGGTAAGCTTTACATGGGCTTCTAGGGTATCATAACCGATAAATTCTTCTACCGGATCATCGTCCAAAATTACCCAGTCGCCAGTTTGTACTTTGGTGGCGGCCCTAGATCGTTCTTTTTGCTTTTGCAGTTCGGTCTCAAAACCTTTTTCATCCAAATCGATTCCGCGTTCGCGCAAAATCAAGGCTGTTAAATCTATGGGGAAACCATAGGTATCGTAAAGTTCGAAGGCCTTTTTACCATCCACCGTTTTACCGTCGCTTAGCGAAATAACATGCTCTAGCAATACCAAGCCTTGGTCGAGGGTGCGCAAAAACGAGGCTTCCTCTTCGCGAATAACGTTGATGATAAGGTTTTTCTCCGAGTTCAGCTCTGGGAATGCCTTGCCCATGCGCTTTACCATAGTCGGTACCAACTTATGGATAAAGGGCTCCTTTTTGTCCAAAAAGGTAAAACCATAACGGATGGCTCGACGCAGAATACGACGAATTACATAACCGGCTCCGGAGTTACTCGGCAATTGCCCATCTGCTATAGAAAAGGCGACCGCGCGTACGTGATCTACGATAACTCGGATGGCGATATCGACCTCCTCATCCTTGCCGTATTGACTATCTGTAATGGCTTCTACCTCCCGAATAAGCGGAGTAAAAACGTCTGTGTCGTAATTGCTTTGTTTGTCTTGCAGCACCATACAAAGGCGCTCGAAGCCCATCCCGGTATCCACATGCTGGGCCGGAAGCTTTTCTAGGGTTCCATCGGCCAAGCGGTTGTATTGCATAAAGACCAGGTTCCAAATCTCTACCACCTGTGGGTGGTCTTGGTTTACCAAATCTGCTCCCGGGGTTTTGGCGCGTTCTTCGTCACTGCGTAAGTCTACGTGTATCTCGCTACAAGGCCCACAAGGACCCTGCTCGCCCATCTCCCAAAAATTGTCGTGCTTATTCCCGTTCAGGATGCGCTCTTCTGCTATTAGGCCCTTCCAAATATTGTAAGCGTCGCTGTCGCGGTCTAAATCGTCTGGGGCATGCCCTTCGAAAATGGTTACATAGAGACGCTCTTTGTCTACACCAAATACATCGGTAAGCAATTCCCAGGCCCAGCCAATGGCGTCTTCCTTAAAGTAATCTCCAAAAGACCAGTTGCCCAACATCTCGAACATGGTATGGTGGTAAGTATCCTTACCCACCTCTTCCAAATCGTTGTGCTTTCCGCTTACACGAAGACACTTCTGTGTATCGGTAACACGGGTGTTCTTGGCCTCTTTATTGCCAAGAAAATATTCTTTAAACTGATTCATCCCCGCATTGGTAAACATCAATGTTGGGTCATCCTTAACAACCATTGGGGCCGAAGAGACGATTTGATGCCCTTTCGACTTAAAAAATGCTAAATACTTGTTACGAATCTGCTCGGAAGTCATAAAATTCTATTAAAACTTAATGCTTATCTTGGTGGGGCTAAACAATTTCTATCTTTGCCTGTCGTTAACTATGCATTAGCCCTGACCATCTAGCGCAAAAATAGGACTTTTTAACGTATGTCTAAGGTAAAATATTACTACGATAGCGATACCCTATCGTACCGAAAAATAGAGAAAAAGAAGGGGCGTAAGCTCGGTATTTTTTTCTTGAGTTTGCTGGGAATGTTCTTAAGCGGATTCCTGCTATTGGTAATCTACCTCAACCTCCCTTTTATACAAACCCCAAAAGAAAAAGCACTTAAACGCGAATTGGCCAATATGGAACTGCAGTACGATCTGCTAGACCGCGAAATGGACCAAGCCGCAACAGTTTTAGAAGAGTTGGCCGATAGGGACAACAACCTGTATAGAGTCTACTTCGAGGCCAACCCCATCCCAGAAGAACAGCGCAAGGCCGGTTTTGGAGGGGTTAACAGATACCGTCACTTAGAAGGCTTCGACAATTCGCAACTGATCATCGGCTCTAGCGAAAGGCTAGATATCCTTACCAAGCAAATCGTGGTACAGTCTCGCTCTTTGGACGAGATTACCCTCTTGGCAGAAGAAAAGGAAAAATTGCTAGAGGCCATCCCCGCCATTCAGCCTGTAAACAACGAAGATCTTACCCGTATGGCTTCTGGTTTTGGGTACCGTACAGACCCCTTTACCAAGGCCCGAAAATTTCACTGGGGAATGGACTTTACCGCCCCACGTGGAACGCCCGTTTATGCCTCTGGAGACGGAGTGGTAAAACGCGCCGATAATAGAGCCGCAGGTTACGGTAGACACATCAGAATTGACCATGGATTTGGTTATCAGAGTCTTTATGCGCATCTTTATAAGTATAATGTCCGCAGAGGCCAAAAGGTTAAGCGTGGTGATCTTATCGGATTTGTAGGTAGCAGTGGGCGAAGCGAAGCTCCTCACTTGCACTACGAGATCTTTAAAGATGGTGCACGCATCAACCCGATCAACTTCTACTACGGTAACTTAACTCCGGAAGAGTATGCCGAGATGCTGATAAAGGCCGAGCAGGAGAATCAATCCTTAGATTAAGTATGCATGTAGAATTACCTGAGAAACGCTATTACGGAATTGGAGAAGTAGCCGATGCATTCGGTGTTAACACCAGTTTATTGCGTTTCTGGGAAAAAGAATTCGATGTGATACAACCTAAGAAAAACGCCAAAGGCAACCGCAAGTTTACCCCAGACGATATTAAAAAGCTCGAACTGATTTACCATTTGGTAAAAGAACGAGGCTTTACGCTAGAGGGTGCGAAAACTTATCTTCGTGAACATAAACACGAAAAGATGGACCAGTTCCAGATGATCCAAAAACTGGAAGGCATCAAAAGCGAACTGCTCAAGATCAAAGAGCAGCTTTAACTCCGCTTATTTTTTACGCATATAAATGGTGATGGGTACCCCCGTGTAGTCGAACTGTTCCCTAAGCTTATTCTCTATAAAGCGCTTATAGGGTTCTTTGATGTACTGCGGCAGGTTACAGAAAAATGCAAAGCAGGGATGCACCGTTGGCAACTGAGTTACAAACTTAATCTTAACGTATTTCCCTTTGTAAGCCGGTGGCGGAAAGGTCTGGATAATAGGCAGCATGGTGTCGTTAAGCTTGGAGGTCTTAATCCGTTGGCTACGCCTTTTATACACATCTACGGCCGTCTCTATGGCCTTAAAGATTCGCTGCTTGGTAAGGGCAGACATAAATACGATTGGAACATCTGTAAAGGGTTCGCACTGCTTCTTGATATAGGTCTCGAACTCTTTGGTGGTTTGGGTTTCCTTTTCTACCAAGTCCCATTTGTTGGCCAATATCACTACGCCTTTGTTGTTGCGTTCGGCCAGCCAAAAGATGTTTTGCACCTGTCCATCGAAGCCTCTGGTGGCATCGAAAAGTAGGATGACCACATCGCAATGCTCTATGGCGCGCACAGAACGCATCACAGAATAAAACTCTAGGTCTTCCTTCACCTTGCTCTTTTTACGGATTCCGGCGGTGTCTACTAGGTTAAACTCGAAGCCGAAACGGTTGTAGCGGGTATCGATACTATCGCGGGTAGTCCCGGCGATGTCTGTCACCACAAAGCGATCTTCGCCGATAAGGGCGTTGATAAAAGAGGATTTCCCTGCATTGGGACGTCCTACCACAGCAAAGCGTGGCAGCTCTTCCTCTTCGCGTTCTTCCTCTTCGGGCAGTACTTTTACCAATTCGTCCAACAGCTCTCCACTTCCACTCCCGTTGATACTAGATATAGGGAAGTATTGCTCGAAGCCCAAAGCATAAAACTCGGCGGCATCGTTTAGGCGGCTGGCAGCATCTACTTTGTTTACTGCCAAAAACACCGGCTTTTGGCTGCGGCGTAGCAAGTGGGCTACTTCCTCGTCCATTCCGGTGATCCCGTTTTCTACATCCACCATAAAAATGATGGCATCGGCCTCGTCTATGGCGAGTTCTACCTGCTTGTCGATCTCTTCTTCGAAGATGTCGTCGCTCCCTACTACATAACCCCCTGTATCGATTAAAGAAAACTCCTTTCCGTTCCAGTCGCTCTTGCCGTAATGGCGATCGCGGGTAACCCCACTGATCGAATCCACGATGGCTTCGCGGCGCTGAATCAGGCGGTTAAAAAAGGTAGATTTACCTACATTGGGTCTTCCTACTATGGCTACAATACTCATCTGCTTCTAATTGACTGCAAAAATACGTTTTCGACCTTATTTGAAGCCGTTTTAGGCAACAATTCTTAGGCAAACTGACAATTATCAGTCGCTTGCCCTGCAATTTTCCTATTTTCGAACATGGAATTAGGCGAAGAGATCCAACTCAGGCCCCGTTTTAAGATAGACTTCGAGACGGAGGCCGACCAATTACTGAAGGCTTTCGAGCATTCGGACCCTATGGATACGGACCTGGTTGTTACCCGGGTAGATCAACATGTATTTATAAAAATCCCTAAGCATAAGCAGCACTTTTGGAGTCCGCAATTGGATCTAGAAATCCAAAGCTTCGAGCCTAATACCTGCGAAGTGAAAGGCCTGTTTGGCCCCAAGCCTGCGGTTTGGACGATGTTTATGTTTATGCACTTTGTAATTATCGCCCTGTTTTGCGCCTTTGGTGTCTGGGCCTATACTAATGCCTCCTTGCAAGAACCCTATGCCGTCCAAGCCTTTTTGATGGGTCTGATGGTATTATTCTGGTTTGTACTCTACTTTGCCGGCCGTATGGGAAAGACGGCTGGCCGCGAAGAGATGATGGCCCAGTACCGCTTTATGCGCGATGTGATACGGCCTTTTTACTAGGTTAGTCCTTATACCCAAAGCGGCGAAGTTGCCTGCTATCGGACCTCCAGTTTTTGTTCACCTTTACGTAGAGTTCTAGGTGGATTTGCTTGCCGAAAAACTTTTCCAAATCCTTACGGGCTTCGACCCCTACTCTTTTTAGGGCGCTCCCTTTATGGCCGATAATGATTCCCTTTTGGGTTTCGCGCTCTACCATAATGATGGACCGTATGCGGATGATTTTATCGTCCTCGAAAAACTCTTCGGTGTCTATCTCTACAGAATAAGGAATCTCCTTTTTGTAGTGCATCAGGATTTTTTCGCGGATGCTTTCGTTTACAAAGAAGCGCTCTGGCTTGTCGGTAAGTTGGTCTTTTGGGTAAAAGGCAGGCGACTCTGGCAAGAGTTCGATAATGCGATTAAACACTTCTGTGACCCCAAAATTCTCTAAGGCAGAAATGGCAAAGACCTCTGCATTGGGCACCAGCTCTTGCCAGTGCTGTAATGCTTCTGTTAGTTTTTCCTCGTCGCCGGTGTCTATTTTGTTGATGAGCAACAGCACCGGGATTTTGGTAGAGCGGATGCGCTCGAAAAAGGCTTCGTCCTTTAGGGCCTTTTCGCCCAATTCTACCAAATACAGCAAAACATCGGCATCGTCTAGGGCAGACTTTACAAAGTCCATCATGTTTTCCTGCAATTCGTAGGCTGGCTTGATGATCCCCGGCGTGTCCGAGAGCACCACCTGGAAATCTTCTCCACTAACAATCCCCAAAATACGGTGGCGCGTGGTCTGCGCCTTGGAGGTAATAATAGACAGGCGTTCGCCCACAAAGGCATTCATTAATGTAGACTTCCCTACGTTGGGGTTCCCGATAATATTGACAAATCCGGCTTTATGCATCTGCATCTTCTTTTTCTAATTTCTTTATAAGTGGCCCAATGGTAAGTCCTTGTACGATGATGGAAAAAACCACGACGATATAAGTAACTACCAAAAACAAATCGCGGCCCATGGTCTCTGTTAAGCCAAGGGCCAAAGCTATGGAAATTCCACCACGTAGGCCGCCCCAAGTCATGATAAGGTTGGTGTGCGGAACAAACTCTAGTTTCTTCTTAAAAAAGTTGATAGGCGCCAACAGCGAAGTGTAACGACACAGCAGTACGATAGGGATGGCAATTAAGCCAGCCAGTAAAAACGGCCCTTCCAAATCGAGCACCAAAATCTCCATCCCGATCAGTACAAAAAGCACGGTATTGAGCAGGATGTCTATCAGCTCCCAAAACTTGTCTACATAGGTTTCTGTGACCTCACTCATGGCAGATTCGCGTACCTTATCCATACCTACAATAAGCCCGGCGGTGACCATGGCCAAAGGCGCCGAAAAGTGGAAATGATGGGCCAAAACGGTTCCGCCCATCACAGCAGCCAAAGTAATAATAACCTCTATGGCGTAGTCGTTGATAGAGCGCATCATGCGGTAGGTGATGAGTCCAAGGACGATCCCCAGGCCAACCCCACCGACCACTTCTTCTACAAACAGCCACATAATTTCGCTGGCTTCTACATCTTCGATCCCAAAACGAGCAATTTGGTAGAGGGTTAAAAACACCACAACGCCTACCCCGTCGTTAAACAGCGACTCGCCTACAATTTTGGTCTCCAACTTTTTGGGCGCACCGGCCTGTTTTAAGATCCCCAAAACAGCAATAGGGTCTGTGGGCGAAATAAGCGCTCCAAACAACAGGCAGTAAATAAATTCGATCTGTAAGCCCAATAGCGGCAGCACCAAATACAAAGCCCCGCCCACCAAAAAAGTAGAGGTAAGCACCCCGATGGTGGAAAATGCCAGCACCGGCCCCCGTTGCACTTTTAGCTGGGCGAAGTTGGTATGCAAGGCCCCGGCAAACAGCAGGAAGCTTAGCATAATATCGAGCAAGACGGTTTTAAAATCTATATGGGTGATGATGTAGCGCTCTGCGTCGAGCAGGGTGTCGTCTACATAGCTCAGCAAGAAGACAGCAAAGGTAAACAGGATGGTAATAATCATCAGCCCGATGGTGATGGGCAGTTTAAACCAGCGCACATTGATGTATCCAAATACGGCCGAGAGGCAAACCAAGATGGCGGCTATGCTAAAGTATTCCATAGGGTATTATTGATGGTTCCAGTTAGTGGGGTCGTCGCTGTCGTTGGGCGATAACCCGATGATGTCTCCTTGGGTGTCAATGCCCAACCCCAGTACAGACCTGTTTACGTAACAAAAGTAACTTACCAGTTGGTTGATCTCTAACACTTGCCCATCGTCTAAGCCGGCATCGCGCAGGGCTTGTACATCTGGCTGCTTCATTTGGGTGTGGTTTAGAGTAAGCTTTTTGGCGTAGGCAAAACCCGCGTCGTAGGGTGCTCCAAAAAAGTCGGTGACTGTATCGGTACCCACCAACTCCATAAAGGCATTAGCCCGGGCCTCATCACCTAACAGCCGCTTAAAACCCTCAAAATGATGGGCCACACAGTAGTTGCAGCGGTTTAGGTGGCTTACATATACGCCCAAAGCCTCCAAATACCATTTGGGCAAGGTGTTGCCCGAGTGGTGAAGCACGCTTTTGTAAAGGGTCATATGCCCGGTAAGGGTATGTGGCCGCAGGCTGTGCAACAACAACACATTGTCTACATTGTTGTCTGGGCCCTTTACGCGGTCGTACATTTTTTTAAGCCGAGCGTCGGCTTGGGGGTAGTCGATAATTTGTATCCAACTCATCGGTAGTTACTTGATGGTTAAAGATACGAACTCTATAGCCGCAATTTCACTACCTTTAAAGAAATCAACCAACAACCAATCATGCTACGCACAACCTTACTCCTTGGCCTGCTTTTGGCCACCACAGCTTCTATTTGCCAGACCCCAAGAGCCCGCGATTTGGGCGTGCCTTTTGTGGGCAACACCGGCCCCAACAATGCCATTACAGATGTAGACAATGTAGAGGTGGGCTATAGCACCATTATTAAGGGCGACACCACCCATGCTTTGGGGAAAGGCCCCATACGCACCGGGGTAACCGCCATCTTTCCCAGGGGGAAGGCAGCCAAGTTTAGCCCGGTATATGCCAACTGGTATGCCTTAAACGGCAACGGCGAGATGACAGGCACCACCTGGGTAACAGAGTCTGGATTTTTGGAAGGCCCTATCATGATTACCAACACAAACAGTGTGGGGGTGGTCCGTGATGCAGTGCTAAAATATTATGTGGATACAGACTATTACCGAGGCGAAAACTGGTGGTATACCTACCCGGTGGTTGGCGAAACCTACGACGGTTTTTTAAACGACATTTATGGCTTTCATGTAAAAGAACAGCATGTGCTAGAAGCCATAGCCGATGCCAAAGGCGGCCCCATTGCAGAGGGCAATGTAGGGGGCGGAACCGGCATGATGTGCCTAGGCTTTAAAGGGGGTACGGGTACGGCCTCGCGCATGATTACCTATAGAGACACCACCTATACCGTAGGGGCTTTGGTACAGGCCAATTTTGGCGGGAAACGCAACCTCACCATTGCGGGTGTACCGGTTGGGCGCGAACTAAAGGACACGCTGAATTCTGTCTACAAAGGCCCGCCCATTTCTAACCGGCAGGAAGGCGACGGCTCTATTATAGTAGTAGTGGCCACCGATGTGCCGCTACTGCCTCACCAGCTTAAGCGCATTGCCCAGCGTATCCCGCTAGGGGTAGGTATTGTTGGGGGACGCGGAAGCAATGGTTCTGGCGACATCTTTATCGCCTTTAGCACCGCCAACGAAGACGCCTTTATCCGCAAAGAGAAGACTCAGGTAACCACCCTGGCCAACGATTGGATTACGCCCTTTTTCGAAATGACGGTACAGGCGGTAGAAGAAGCCATTATAAACGCCATGGTGGCGGCCAAAGACATGGAAGGCATCCACGGCAACACCTCTTATGCCCTCCCCCACGACTTGCTGCAGCAGACCCTGGCCAAATACAACCGGTTGGAACCCGTAGAAGACTAGTGTAACAGATTAGGCAAAAATTGGACTAGTAAATAAACACCAACCATGACAAGCGTATTTACAGAAAACCAACGCTTTAGCCAATGGTGGCTCTGGATCCTAATCCTGGGCATTGTTGGCCTGATGCTCTACGGCCTGGTGCAACAAGTATTTTTTGGGGTAGAATTTGGCAACCAGCCCATGAGCGATTCCGGCCTTATACTTTTCAGTTTCGTGCTGGTAGCCTTTGCCGTGATTTTTGCCAACATCCGCCTGCGTACCCGGATAGACAAGCAGGCCATCGGCATGCAGTTTACCCCTTTGCTTAAGCGGACCTACCGCTGGGACGACGTAGAGAGCGCCCTTATTATTTCTTACGGCTTTGTAGGCTATGGCATTAGGTTGGGCAGCAAGCATGGTATAATCTACAATGTAAACGGCAACAAAGGCTTGGCCCTGGTCCTAAAAAGCGGTAAAAAACTGGTTATAGGCACCCAAAAGCCCGAAGAGCTAGAAGCCTTCCTAATGGCCCAAGGCCTGCTATAGGCTTAAATTATTTTTTTTACCTTTAGTAGGAACAACAAACCCCACTTATGAATCCAATGATTAAAAACATCCTGGCCGTTGGCGCCGGATGGATTGGTGGTAGCCTGGTTAATATGGGCCTGGTTACTGTTGGGCATAGCGTCTTCCCCATCCCCGGCGCAGATCCCAACGATATGGAGGCCTTGGCCGCCATTATGCCCGATTTAGAACCCAAGTACTTTTTATTCCCCTTTTTGGCGCATGCCATAGGCACCCTAGTTGGGGCCTATATCGCAGCCCGAATAGCCGATGAACACAAGATGAAGCTCGCCCTCGTCGTTGGTTTGCTGTTTTTAATCGGTGGTATCTTGGTAAATTATATGTTGCCCGGCCCCCTTTGGTTCGCGGTTACAGATGTCGCCCTGGCCTATATCCCTATGGCCTATATCGGTGGCAAGTTGGCCCTTCGCTAAGACCAAGCGTAGATTTTCGTTAAGACACAATAGTACGGCCGCCCCTTCTTGCCAAACTATTTTGTAACTTTAGTAGACTAAGCCGTCTAATAAAGCATGACCCTCCTCCCTTACGAGCAACTGATATACAAATCCCCCCTTAGCGCCCAAGAGCTACACCAAAAGCTTAAGGAGGCGGTAGAGGTGGGCCCGGCGGGTAGCAAGCTTAGTGTGGTTAAAAAAAAGACCGACAAACCCTACAGAGGCGAAGTGTCGGCCATCCGTTTCGATATTGTCCGGCAAATAAATTACCGCAACTCTTTTTTACCGCGTATTACCGGGCAAATACACCCACAGGGTTCGGGTTGTACCATTAAGGTAAAGATGCAGCTGCATCCCTTTGTTTTGATCTTTATGCTGTTTTGGTTTGGGATCCTGTTTAGCATAGGCGGGACCATTATGGCCAATGGCTTCGACACCCCAGGGGGTTCTTGGCAGGGTGCCATCCCAGTCCTTATGCTGCTGTTTGGCTATGCCTTGGTGATGGGTGGCTTTAAAACCGAAAGCCGTAAGGCCAAAAAGGAATTGGCTACCATCTTTAACGCCAAAAAAGATCCTTTTGGGCGGAAGGGATTCTACTAAAACCCAGCCCGTCGCATAAACAGGATTAATCCCCATTTGGGCATCTGCTAATTTTTGTACTTTTAAGCCGCTCCTTTTCACCCCCTTACCTACCCCGCTTGGTTTAGATAGACAACTAACTAACCAAATTAAAAAATGCGCAAATTACTTCTATTAAGTGCTTTGGGGCTGTTCCTGTTTTCGTGCGGAGGCGCCAAAGGCCACAAAGAGTATGGCAAAGACTACGATGTAGTACAGGCCAGCCTGCAAGTACAAGGAAAAACCAAACAACTAAGCGAGCTTCGGCTGTATAAGGTAGAAACCCCCAGCTTGGGGATAGACGCCCTACGGCAAGCCTTTGGAAGCCCAGACCAATTGGGCCCTGGGCCCTACCAGGAAAACCTAAAGCAGTTTGTATGGAAGGACCGCGAGCTAGGCAACGGCAATAAATATTCTGTTTTGGCATCGGGCTCCGATGGAGGCGCCGGCAAGTTTGCCTCGATCATGGTGTTGGACGAAAATGGTGTGGACGCCTTAGATCCTTCGCACAAGGACCGCGATTACCTAATGAGTAAAATGGTAAAAATGGTGGATGGCTACCAGCCGCCAGAGGCAGAGTAATACTTACAGCCCGGCCTTAATCCCTTTGCGCCAGTAGTAAAGGCCAAAGGCAAAGGTAACCAGGGCAAACATAATCCCGAATTCGCCCATCCAATGTGCAGCCCCTTCTCGGGGCTGTACTATTTGTGGCAGTATTTTTTGGATGTACACATTGCTTACGGCATGGAAAACCGCTGCCGGCCACAAGCTATTGACCTTAAAGGTATAGTAGGTCATCATAAAACTCATGGCCACGATCACCACGATAAAGGTGGCAAACTCCAAGAGCACATTGTCGCCATAATATACAATAATGGGCCAGTGCCACAGGGCCCAGATCAGCCCCGATAGCAAGGACACTCCTGCAAACGAAAACAACTTCCGCAGCTCGTAAATGAAGAACCCGCGCCATCCAATCTCTTCGCCTAGAGTGGTGGCCAAAGAACGAACAACCCCTACCGTCCCGACCAAAACTATGGCTATGGGTAGCAAGGCCCACATTGGTAGGCTCCCAATACCAATTAAGCCCAATTCTTCTGCCCATTGGGTAAGTTGCTCCATATTGGATGTTTCGCCAAAGCCAAAAGCCCAAAGTAACACATAGGTAAGCACAACATAGGCCGCGGGCAACAGATAAGAGCGCCACATCCATTTGCCTTTTGGCCAGACCCAGGGCAGGCTACCGATGGAGCGGCCACTAAAACGTAGCGTTACAAAGGCAGCCACGGCCGGACACCACATCAGGGCGCCAATATAGGTGCTCGAGGGGTAAAGGTTTACTAGCGCGTATTGAAACACCGTACTAAATACGGTTAACAAGCTTAAAAAAATCAGGACAGAGCGCCAGGCTTGCTGGCGGATTGGATTGGTGGGAGACATCATCTACTATTGGTTATAAAATAGACGAATTTGTTAGCTTATTGTTACTTTTTTGCTCCAGGGTCTTAGAACATAAATACCGGAAGTTCTTGGCACAGTTTGTGTTACTTCCTGCCCAATAAAAACCGACCATCATGCATCAACTTTTCCTTCGGGCAACACTTGTACTTAGCCTTTTACTTTTATCGTTTAATCTATTTGCTCAACTCCCCACTACTGTTTTTACAGACAGTCTGGCCTCGCAAAGCCTGGGCGAGACGCGGCAGTTAAAAATTCAGGTGCCGCACAGCCCAGACCCAGACAAACGCTTCCCGGTGGTTGTCTTACTAGATGGCGAAAGTTTGTTCGACCAACTTAAAACGGTACAACAAAATTACCAAGGCGGTTTTCTGCCCGACATGGTGATGGTAAGCGTTATCAACGGTAACAATCGTACCTTAAACTTTACCCCGAGCAAGGTCACAGAGCGCAATGGTGCTCCTTATACCGAAGCGAGCGGTGGAGCTGCTGCTTTTCGTTCTTTTATCAAAGACGAGCTTCTGCCCTACCTAAAACAAAATTACCCCGCCAGCGACTACCGTATCCTCATTGGGCATTCTTACGCTGGCTTATTTGCCATCGATACCTTGCTAGAAGACCCCGAGCTGTTTAACAACTACTTGGCCATAGACCCCAGCTTAGATTGGGACGAGCAAGTGGTGGTAAAAAAGGCGGCCACCCAATTAAAAACCTTAGAAGGCAAAGGCCTGTTTGTCAGCATAGGCGGGGTGCTGCACATGCAGGACCCAAGCATTACCTTGGATAATGTAATGGAAGACAGCACCGACTATACTGCTTTTGCCCGTGCCAATCTGACCTTTAGAAATCTGGCCGGCGGTACTCCCGGGGCAGACCGCTTTATGTGGAATTTTTACGAGGACGAGCTGCATGGTACCATCCCACTGCAATCGATGATCCATGGGCTCAAGCATTTGTTCGAATGGTACCGTATAGAAAACGTAACCCTGTTTAACGACCCGGCCACACCTACCGCCACCTTGGTAAAATTGGTAGAGGATCGTGCTGCCAAGCTGGAGCGCGAGCTTGGGTATGTAGAACCACCGTTCGAGGAAGAGCTTTTAACCATGCTGGGCTATATGAACACCAGTTGGGGCAACCTACAAACCGCCAAGGCCTTTTTCGATTTTGGTGTTAAGTACTATCCCAACAGCGCCAATAGTTGGGATTCGCTGGCCGAATACTACGAGGGGCAGGCAGCCTGGCAAAAGGCCTACGATGCCCAGAGCAAGGCGGTAGCCCTCGATGGCGACGACTATTTTACAAAACGGTTGGACGCGATTAAAGCCAAGATGTAACTCGCTCGATTTGTGTACTTTTAAGGAACGGAATTAGATTAAGCAACCAAATCCTTCCCTGTTCATGAAAAATATGCACCTCTTCGATGTCTTGCCTGTTTGGCTCACCCTGCTTGTTGTTTTATCGATTATCTTTTTATCGGTGTGGGGCGGAATTAGTTTTGCTCGCAAACGCAAACGCAAACATGTAGAAGACGATGCGCCCATAAACACCTTGGTCGGAGCTTCGTTGGCGCTCTTTGCATTTATTCTGGCATTTACCTTTGGCATGGCTTCTAACCGCTTCGATGCTCGGAAAGCTTATTTGCTGGAAGAAGTAAACTCTATCGAAACCACCTGGCTACGGGCAGACCTCATTGCAGAACCTCATCGGTCTGCGGTTCGGGCCTTATTGCGTGACTATGTAGCGCTGCGTATCGAGTTCCGAGACCAAATAGAAAAAGCCGACCAGGTAGTTGCCGCCTCGAATAAAATACAGACTCAAATTTGGAGCCATGTTAACCAAATAATAGCCCAATCTAATCGCAATGATGCATATAATGCTTTGTTTATCGATGCGGTAAATGCCATGTTCGACGACCAGACCAAACGGGTTACCGTGGGGGTAGAATTTAGAATCCCCATTATGATTTGGTGCACCCTACTGGTGTTAAGTATGTTGTCCATGTTTGCCGTAGGATATTTATTTGGGAAAGGAGACAAACCCAATTGGAACATCATTCTTGCGCTCTGTTTAGGTTTTGCGGCGGTAATCCTGGTCATCGTAGATTTGGATAGCGTACGCGGAACCATACAGCTCAATCAGCAACCACTGTTGGATATGTACGAGCGAATAGCGCCAAAATAAGGCGCCTAAAAAAATAAAAAGGGCCTATGACCATTCATCGACAGAAAAGGGGCCATTCGTCGACAGTTAAATACTATTTCGTCGAAGGAAAACAACAATCCCCTCTAATTTTAGGACTTTTGAAAAAGATGAAAAAACTATCAAAACTTAAGCTTCTTTTAATAGAGGACGATACCATCGAGACGATGAAATTTAAAAGAGTGGTCGACGAAATTGATCTAGATATTCAATTGACCATTTTAAACAATGGAGAAGAAGCATTATCCCAACTTCAAACAGATCAAAGCCTTCCAGATTTGATATTGTTAGATTTAAATATGCCGAAGATGGATGGACTCGAATTTTTAAAAAAACTGCGAACGCATCAACGTCTTCGCTACCTCCCAACGGTGGTATTAACTACAAGCGATCATCAAAAAGATGTTCGGCAGAGCTACGAGACTGGAGCGGCTGGATTTTTGGCAAAACCATTAAAATATGATGACTATATTACTGTGATTAAGTCGCTGCTAAAATATTGGTCTCACAACGAATTTGTTAAATTATGAAAGGAATCATCTTTACAGAATTTCTCGACCTAGTCGAGGATAAATTTGGCTTAGAAATGGTCGATCGTATCATCGAAGAATCGGATCCCGAATCGGGCGGAATCTATACAGCGGTAGGCACCTACCCCTTTTCTGAGATGCTTGGCCTTATCAGCCGTCTAAGCAGCAATACAGCTATCCCTGTAGATGATTTGTTATATGTCTATGCCACGCATTTCTTTTCTGTCCTTACCAGTAGTTATTCGCAACTTATCGAGAGCTATAAAGATCCCATCGAATTACTGGCGTCCATAGAAAATCACATACATATGGAGGTTCGCAAAATTTATCCCGATGCCGAATTACCGTCTTTCGAAACCATCGAACGCTCGGACAAAAGACTTGTGATGATTTATAGATCTAGTAGAGCCATGTATAGTTTTGGTAGAGGTTTAATGGATAAAACCTTTGATCATTACAACAAAAAAGCAGAGATTCTACTCGAAAAAATCAAGCAAGATGGGACAGAAGTAAAATTCGTGATCACCCAACTAGATGGCTAAAGAAGAGCTCGATTTACTGCGGAAGGCACTCGTCCGACAACGGCTAGCCAGAAAGCAAGCCGAATCTATCCTCGAGTTAAAGTCTCGAGAACTCTTTCTATTGTCCCAACAGCTGGAGAAACAAAACGAAAATCTTAAAGATAATCTTAGCACTCGGACGTCAGAATTACAAGGCCTATTCGACAATTTAGTAGATGCTTACATAGTGATGGATCTGGAAGGTTATGTTTTAAACATGAACCATAGCGCCATCCAACTATTTGGCTATGACCCATCAAAAAAACGCCTACAAGTCGCCAAATGGGTGGTAGAAGATGATATAGAATACGCCTTTAATGCCTACGAGCAGCTGATAAGGGAAGGATCATTTACAAATTATAGAGCACGGGTAAAGACCAAACACCATGGGATTCGCGATGTGCACATAAATGCCAGTGTGATCAAGGACAGCAGCGGAAAGGCTATAGCAGCACAAGGTATCGTTCGGGATGTTACAGAAGAACTTCGGTTGGCCGAAGAGCGCGAACAGCTGATCAATAACCTGGAACAAAAAAACCAAGATCTTAACGATTTTGCACATATCATTTCGCACGATCTTAAATCGCCTTTAAGAACCATGGATACCTTGATTAACTGGTTAAAAGAAGACCATGCCTCGGGACTAGATACAGAAGGCCAAAAAACCATGGACTTGTTATTGAAAAAAGTACATTGGATGGACCAGTTAATTACTGGGGTGCTCGATTACTCCAGAGCAGATCAGGTTCAGTTTGAACGTGAGCAGGTCGATTTATCGGCGCTCATCGCAGAGCTTATTGTACATCTCGATATCCCAAACGGAATCGAGCTAAAGTTGCCAGAGAAACTCCCGATATTGTTGGTCGATGCGCCACGTATGAGGCAACTCTTTCAGAATTTAATAGGGAACGCCGTAAAGTATATGGGCAAAAATGAAGGTAGAATTGTTCTTGGTTTAGAAGAAACCGAAGAACATTGGCTATTCGCTCTAACCGATACTGGCATAGGTATTTCTGCAGAATACCATGATAAAATATTTGGTGTATTCGAAGCCCTAGAGCGGGACGAGCATAGTACAGGAATTGGGTTATCGATAGTAAAAAAGATTGTGACTCATTATGGCGGTACCATTTGGCTTAAATCCGAAGAAGGAAAAGGAACCACCTTTTTCTTTACGCTATCCAAAAAACATACCCTATGAACCCCAATTCAGAATACATCGATAAGCTTTCGGGATCTGACGGAGAGTTTCGAGCCAGGCTCATCGAGCTCCTAAAACAAGAATGGCCATTGGAGGTGGATGAATATCGAATACAAGTAAAAGAGCAAAATTGGGAAAAAGCCGGTGCTGCCGTTCACAAATTGAAGCACAAGATCAGTATCTTTGGACTAGAAGATGGATACCAGGTCGCGCGCGAGCTCGAGTATCAGTACAAAGAAAACCAAGATACCCCTCGAGAGGCATTCGACTTAGTTGTGGAAGTAATCACCCAATACCTAGACAAATTATGAGATGTATCATTTTAGATGACGAAGGTACCGCGCGCATCATCATTGAGCAACTTTGCCAAAAACAGGGCACACTGGATGTCGTAGGCTCTTTTCCAAATGCCTTAGAAGCGATTAAATTCCTGAACAAGGATACCGTAGACCTGATTTTTTTGGACATACACATGCCTGGGTTTAGTGGCTTCGATTTTATCGAAACCCTATCTAACCCACCCAAGATTATTATTACTTCTTCCGACAGAAACTTTGCGCTCGATGCCTTCGAATTTGCGTCGATCGTAGATTATCTGGTCAAACCCATCACAGAAGAGCGTTTTGCTAAAGCCTTAGAAAAAGCCATGCAAGTAGGTGCGCCTAAGCCTAGATTTAAAGAATCGGAGCTTAACGATCTCTATGTTAATATCGACAGGAGACTGATTAAAATTGCTTTTGACGATATCTATCTGATAGAGGCCAAGGGAGATTATATCAACATCAAGACAGATGACAAAGCCCATTTGGTCCATGCGACTCTAAAAAAGATCGAAGAGAGACTCCCAACAGATCGCTTTTTAAAGGTGCATCGTTCCTATATCATCAATGTACATTGCATTGTGGACATAGAAGACAACAGTGTGCTGATTAAACAAGATATCATTCCGGTAAGCCGGGCAAAGAGAGCGGAATTAAAGCGCCGCTTAAACTTACTGTAGTCAAAAATACCATCCGTCGACATATCAGACCCATCTGTCGACACTTCCTTTACATCTAGCGATATTTAAAGAATTGCACCCCACTCGACCTTAATTTTGGGGTATGATAAAGTTTGTTTATACCGTACTACTGCTGATTCCCTTCCACTTTTTAAAGGTGCAATCTTTAGAACCTATCGTCAAGCAGACTGCACAGCTCTTTGAACGAAGCCAACAGGATCTGTTCTTCCCTAAAGAAAACGATAGTCTGTTTCTTGAGCAATTTGTCTTGACAGATAGCACCTATATAGATCACCAGCTGGAATACAACCGCCTTCGGGCAGAGAATTTAGAACAAGATCTGGGTCTGGCCTTAAATGTTCGCGCGCTCTACAACCTTCGAGGAGATTTTGAAGAGGATGTAAACAACTATACCAAAAGCCGGTTACGTACAGAATTGGAGTGGAACATTTTAGAGTCGGGATTGCTAGAAAATAAAATTGCCGCCAAAAAATTGCAAAACACCAATCAGCTTCTCGCCTTGCAACAGCAGGTACAAGAACGCATAGCATGGCGCCGCCAATTTAGAATTGACTATCCCTACAGCATCAATGTAGAATTGATCGAACTCCTTACCGCCAAAGAAGAATTCTTCTTCAAACGCTCTTACGAAGATCCATGGAACCCAAAGAAGTCCTCGTTGCAGGCAAAACGTGCAGGTTTATAATTGTTAGTTAGGTTGATAAAAGCACCTTCTTGATTCTTACAAGGGGTGCTTTTTGATTTTCTCATGGCTGATAGGTTTAATGGAGACTCCCATGGTCTTGGCATAGATGTCGTAAAGATGTCATATCGTTGTCGCTATCAATTTTTACAGGGGGTGGTAGATTTGTATCAAACTTTAAAACCATGTCATCAAAATCCATTGTCATCGCTATTCCAAAGCCTAGTACCCGGCTTCGGCAAGCTTTAAAATTGGCCAGATTGCCCATTGTTATCTCCTTTTTCCTCACTCCCACCCGCTTTTTGTTAGAAGTAGCAGGTCTGCCAGAAAATAGCATTTTCATTATTGGTTTGTTATGGCTTACTTTGGGCTTCTGTGTCTATTGGGGCATTAAACTAAGCGGAGTTAAACATTCGTATCAAATAATGCTTTTGGCTTTAAGTATTTTTGCTCCCATATCCAGAGTCCCAGTTGCGCTCTTTTGGTGGATAGATACCCATTGGGAAATAGGCACGCATTATGGATGGTATTTCACCTCTTGGCCGCAGGCATTATTAAACCATGTAGTTTATGGCGCTTTGGTACAGATCATCCCTGGAATGCTAATCGGTTCGTTAACACTTATGCTGATGCAGCTAAGAAAAGCAAAGGCTATTAATAAAACACTATAATTGGATATGAACGATACGATTTTAGCAACAAGACTTAAAGCGCTAAGAAAGCAACGAGCCATGTCGCAAGAGGCCTTGGCGGAAGAATCCAAACTAAGCCTTAGAACCATTCAGCGCATAGAAAACGGCCAGAGCAACCCCACTGGCGACACCTTAAAAAGGTTGGCCAATGCATTAAATGTAAGCCCGGACGAGCTCATCGACTGGTCGATAAAGGAAGACAATAACTATTTGGTGTTTTTAAACTTGTCTGCACTTACCTTTATTTTATTTCCGCTATTGGGCATCTTAGTCCCCTTTATGCTTTGGGTTTCGCGCAAGGGCAAGATTAAAAACATCGACCCACTGGCAAGGGATTTGGTCAATTTTCAAATCAACTGGAACCTCTTGTTATTTATGGTTCCTGTGGTGTTATTTCTTTTATCCTGGGCCAATATAATCTCAGAGATTTCCCTAAGTATGCTTATTACCGCTGCTGCTGTGCTGTATAGCATCAATATCCTTTTTATCGGGGTAAATACGGTGCTTATAAGCAATAAGAAAAGTGCACGCTACTTTTATCTGGTGCGGTTTATTAGGTAAGGATTTTTTTCTGCGGAAGCATAATCGCTAGATATTTACTGTTAGGTTCACCGTAGCGTGCTTCGTTCTGCTACAGTGGGCCGAGTGGGAGCTTTACAAAGAAGCTCCTATACGCTTCGCGTATTGTTCTTTTCTTTTGGCTTACAAGCTGAAGCCAGCTGTAAATATTGATCGCTGGATTCATTTTCCATCGCGAAGCGATGAAAAATGGGCCATAGGGGGAAGCTTTACGAAGAGAACCCGCAAAGCTTCGCTTTGCCTGGGTTTTTTATTCCCTGCACCCTTGAAAGCGAGCTTTCGGGTGCGGGAATAAAAAAACCCCTTGACCGTGTCAAGGGGTTTTCTTCGTAGCGGGAGTTGGACTCGAACCAACGACCTTCGGGTTATGAGCCCGACGAGCTACCTACTGCTCTATCCCGCGATGTGGACGGCAAATATACGACGCTTTTTACGATCTGGCAAAGATTGTTGTGGGCTTTTTTATGCTATTGTTCGATGCTGATGGCCGAAAAGGCCTTTAACTGCTGGGCCTCAAACTGTACCGAAATCTGGATGGGGTTGCAACATACTTCGCAGTCTTCTATATAGGTCTGTGAGACCGAATAATCGAGTAACATGGAGATGGTCTCCCAGCAGTATGGACATTGAAAATGATGCTCTTCCACCCTGTTAGGCCCTTCTTTTCTTCCCCTTGTTTTTGGCAGAACGGAGCACCAATATCTCCACAAAAATAGAGAAGGCCATGGCAGAGTAGATATAGCCTTTGGCAATAGGTTCTTCGATGGATTCGGCGATCAAAGAGATCCCGATAAGCAATAAAAAAGACAATGCCAGGATTTTTACAGAGGGATGCTCGTTTACAAACTTGCTGATGTAGTTAAGGCTAAAAATCATAAAGAACATACTGACCACCACAGCGGCAATCATGATTTCTATGTCATCGGCCATCCCGACAGCGGTAATCACAGAATCCAACCCAAAGACGATGTCCAACAAGCCGATCTGTATGATGGTCGTCATCATGGTGGCCGGTTTTTTAGGCTTCTCTTCGTGCTCTGGCTCGGCCTCTACGCTTTCGTGAATCTCTTTAATGCTTTTGTACATCAAAAAGAACCCTCCTCCCAAGAGAATAAGGTCGCGTCCAGAGATCGAAAGTCGCTCGTGCCATTCGCCGCCTATTCCAAACCAATCTGCGATGTTAAACAGGGGTTCGGTAAGGGTCATGATCCAAGTGATAGACAGCAGCAGTATGATGCGGGTAAACAATGCAAACAACAAGCCTAGGTTTCGGGCCTTCTTTTGTTGCTCCTGAGGTAATTTGTCCGTCTGTATGGAAATAAAGACGATGTTGTCCACCCCAAGGATGATCTCCATGATACACAGGGTTAAAAACGCTGCCCAGGCTTCGGTACTCGTCAACAATTCCATCATAAGGCTAAAGAATTTAGACTAAGTTATCAATTTCTTCGCTAATGTTCTCCCAGTCCTGCATGAGCTGTTCCAATTCTGCCTTCATGCCCTGGTACTTATCGAAAAACCCTTCTTGTGCCGCGGTAGCCTCGTAATTGATGGCCAACTCTACATCCTGCTCTTTGATTTCCTTTTCGAGCTTGGCGATGCGCGCTTCCACCTTAGAAAGGCGATTTTTAAGCGATTTGTGCCTCTTTTGAGCCTCATAGCTCTGTTTGCCTGTAGATTCTACTTTGGTCGCCTCTGGGGCTTGTTTGGCCCTTTTCTCGGCCTCCCGCAGGTTTTGCAGATTGCGTTGGTCTAAGAAGTAATCGATATCGCCCAAATATTCCTTGATCTTATGGTCTTTAAACTCGTATACCTTGTTGGAAAGCCCTTGCAAGAAGTCTCGGTCATGAGAAACCACAATTAGGGTACCATCAAATTTTCTTAAGGCCTCTTTTAGTACATTCTTGGATTTGATGTCCAAGTGGTTGGTTGGCTCATCCATCACCAGCACGTTAAAGGGTTGCAATAACAACTTGGCTAAGGCCAGACGATTTCGCTCGCCCCCGCTTAACACTCTTACGTATTTATCCACCTCTTCACCTCTAAACAAGAAAGCACCTAAAATATCTCTTACCCTAGGACGCGTCTTTTCGTCGGCAGCATCGATCATGGTTTCCTCTACCGTCTTACTGCCGTCCAAATATTCTGCCTGGTTTTGGGCAAAGTATCCAATCTGCACATTGTGTCCCAGTTCCAAAGAGCCTTCAAAAGGGATTTCGTTTACGATCATCTTGGCCAAGGTAGATTTACCCTGTCCATTCTGTCCGACAAAGGCGATTTTACTATCGCGTTCTACCAATAGGTCTATATGCCTTAAAACCTGCAGATCTCCATAGCTCTTAGAAACAGCTTCGGCGGTAATTACCACCTTCCCAGGAGTTACAGATACAGGAAAACGTAAGGTCATCACCGCATTGTCGTCTTCGTCTACTTCTATACGGTCTATTTTGTCTAATTTTTTAATCAACGACTGCGCCATGGTAGCCTTAGACGCCTTAGCCCGAAACTTTTCGATTAGTTTCTCGGTCTGGGCGATTTGCTTTTGCTGATTTTTCTGAGCAGCCAACTGCTGTTCGCGCAGTTCGCTCCGCTGGACCAAATACTGCGTATAGGGTTTTGGGTAATCGTAAATCTTGCCCAAAGAAATCTCTATGGTACGATTGGTTACCTGGTCCAAAAACATCTTATCGTGCGAAACCAAAACCACTGCCCCCGGATAAGACCGTAAAAATTCTTCCAACCAAAGTATGGACTCGATATCCAAGTGGTTGGTAGGCTCATCGAGCAGCAAGATGTCGTTGTTTTGGAGTAGCAGCTTAGCCAACTCGATACGCATACGCCATCCACCAGAGAAAGTCTCTGTGAGGTTGCCAAACTGCGAGCGTAGAAATCCAAGCCCTTGCAAGATGCGTTCTGTCTCCCCTTGGTAATTATAGCCCCCTAAAATTTCGTACTGATGCTGCACCTCGTTTAGGTCAATCATCAGTTGATTGTAGCTTTCGCTCTCGTAGTCGGTGCGCTCTGCCAATTGGGTGTTGATCTCTTCCAATTGCCCTTCGAGCTTTTTGATCTCTGTAAAGGCCTCGTAAGATTCTTCCAATACCGTTCTACCCTTGGTAAAGTCTATATCCTGTTTTAAAAACCCAATACTGATCTCCTTATCTAAGGCGATAGAACCAGAGTCGTATTCCTGCTCGCCGGCGATGATTCGAAGCAGGGTACTCTTACCTGCTCCGTTTTTACCCACCAAGCCTACCCGGTCTCCAGGAGTTAACTGAAAAGTGATTCCTTCGAAGAGAGCAGTACCCTGAAAGGCAACCGTTAAATTATGAGCGTTCAGCATGAAAGATGAGGATTGTCAGCAAATTTCCTGCAAAGATGCTTAATTTTGTGCTGAAGTCAATTCAACTTTTTCCTATTGGTTAAAAAATTCGACTTTTGAGCCCAAATTCTGCCTAATTCATGCTAAAGGGAACCAAATTATACAGCATATTTACAAGCACCTGTCCTGTTTGCCACGAGGGTAAGATGTACCAACAGGCCAATCCCTACAAATTGGATCAGACCCTTAATATGCACGAGCGCTGTTTTGCTTGTAACACCAAATACAAAATTGAACCCTCCTTTTTTTATGGAGCCATGTATGTAAGCTATGGAGTTGGAATTGCCTTTGCCGTTGCGGCTTTTGTCATTTCTTACTTTTTCTTCGACGCCAGTCCTTCAGAGGCCTTTATCAGCATTATTGCGACTTTGCTGGTTATGCTGCCGGTGATCCTGCGCCTATCCCGCAACATCTGGATCAACCTCTTTTTTAAGTTTAAAGGAGTAGAAGGCGCTAAGCATACCGACTGATGTCGGCTACATCGGGCAAGGGTTTCCCTTGTTCTATATAATCGAACAACCACTTGCATAAGGTCGGAGCCATAAGAAGGCCTCGAGTCCCTAGACCATTAAAAAAATAAATGTGCTTTTGGCCCAAAGAGCCCATCAATGGACGACGGTCTTTTACCGTTGGACGCATGCCCACCTGATGTTCTACTATTTTGTACGGGACGCTTAATAACTTATCGAGTACCTCTTTAACCTGGTCCTTGCTTTGCTGGGTTGGTGTCCAGCTAAGGTCCCCATGCACAAAAGTAGCTCCTACCTTATAGCGGTTGTCACCCAAGGGGATCACAAAAAATCGGCCTTTGACGGGTTGGTCCAATTTTAAGTCTGGGGCTTCTACAATTATATAGGCTCCTTTTTTGGGGATAAAACTATTTATGGTGAAGTAAGGGTTATCTACTACCCCAACGCCTTCTGCAAACACCAGCTGCTTAGCGTGATACTCTTTATAAGTTAAACCTTCGGCGGTCTGCTGAATCTGCTCATGCTCGAAAGGCCCGCGAAGCAACTGCCCACTGGCCTCCAAATAATTTGCATAGGCGATTTTTATCGCGGCAGGATCTATTCTAAAGCTTCCCTTTACAGCCCCAACCCCATGGGGTGCATTTAGTCCTTCGGGCGTTTGTGTATGTATTGTCGGGTCTAAAAAATTGGAGAGCTCACTTTTTGTCGCGGCCTTCTGCCAGGTGGTGATTTCTTCGGAATTAGCCATTACCCTTACTAAAGATCGATCGCTGATGAACGGCTGGTCTAACAATGCTTCCATGCTTTGGTAGAAGGCACGGGCCGTATCCAAAAACTCTTGAGCCATCCATACCGGCGTAAACCTTTTTAAAACCACCGGGTTGATGGTACCACCTGCGACGCCGGTTGCATTTGGCTCGGTCTGGTCTACCACAACAAAAGAGCGGCCCGCCTTTCGCAGCTGCTCGCAAAAGGTCATTCCGGCAATCCCTAGGCCCACGATGATGTAGTCTACTTGTTTCATAAAAAAACCCTCCACAGCTAAGCCATGGAGGGTCGTATATTTATCGGGGAACCACTAGTAGTTCCACAAATCGATTTCGATATTTCGGATCTGCTCGCGAATACGATCAGATTCCATTAGCTGCATCAAAGCATTGTCGTTGATATAATCTGCAACACCTCTATCCCCTTGTACATTGTCTTCCTTGTAAACCACACCGTGGAAACGGCGGGAATTCAACAAATGATCGAAGGTAATAGGTTGTGAAGTGTTTTTGCGATTAAAGGCCTTGGCTTCGTGCAATACTTCTCGGGTTGAAGGGAACCACACCCAGAACAATTCCACGGTGTTGTCCACCCCATCATCTGGGAATGCCTTAGAACGGGCTTCATTGGCTACCGGGCACATTCCTAACATTCGGTAACGCAATTCGCCTTGACGCTTGTCTAGGTACCAGTACCCACGGATGCGCCATTGTTCGATGTCACCAGCATCCAACGTAAAACGTCTGATGTATTCTGGATCTACCTTTCCTTCAGCATTGTATTGCTCGATCCCCAAGTCTGTGGTATCGACATACATCAATGAAGCTTCAATATCCTTTAAAGTTCGTTTTTCTTGAAAGTAAGAATCTGCATAAACATGTTCGACCGTACCGTTCTTGATATTTTTCACTAAAACATCATAAAGCGAACGTCGCTCAGAACCAATGTTGTTGGTATCGATTGGGTAATAAAGCGGGAAATTAACACGCTCGTCCAAATCGATAATCTCCCAAGTAGTTTTAGACCAAAGTACGTCACGCTCGTCCACATATCCGTAAGGTAGCGGTCCGTCGTTGTCCTCCTTGATCTGCGCTTCGGTCTTTTTACCGATTTCGTCAGGAGTCTTTGCATTGAGAACGTTGATCTGCGCCATAGCGCCAACCCCCATCATCAAGCTCATTCCACATAAAACAACATTTCTTAAGTTCATCGAAAAAGAGATTAAATCTTTACTTAGTTTGTTAGCTCAATACAAACAGGAGATATCTTTTTAAGCTTATATCCTGAGTTATTGGCAATGTTTGCATTGATATCGAAGATCTGAACAGTCTCACCACGCTTGGCACGTCTAAGTGCTGCTTTGGCCTGCTCGTTCAACTTAGTACCACTAACTTTTACAGTAGGCTGTCCGCTTACTTTAAAGCTAAATCCGGTAACTCTCAAGTTTAACTCGAAGTCGAAATCCGGAAGCATGGCTCCTACAGAAGAGATCTCCAAACCTTGACGTTGCATACGTACACATCCACCTGCACCGTCTTCCCCACGAATGGTTCCGGTTGGTCTTGGGATATCCTTAATACGGAAGGTTTGCTCGTCGGCAGTATTCTCTCCGTCGGGAAGTGTAGCGTTAACCTTGATAGTAACTTCACGACCTTGACCAGGACGCATTTCGTAGCTACTTCCATTTACCTTGGTTAGACCAGGAGCGTTTGCATTCACATTACGCGCCCCGTCGAAGGCAATGGTCATCGGGTTAACAACCCCACGATATACAACATTCATCTTATCTGCAGAGATGGTAGCAGAGTTTGGCTTGTTGATGGTCGCAAAACCACTTTCAACTGCAACCTCTGTTTCTTCTCCGTCTTCTCCGTAGAATAAAGTACCGGTGATCTTGTGATCTCCAGGACTACCTGCGGAAACGTTCAATTTTACACGACCGCCTTCAAAAGTATAGTCGGTACCTTCTGTCAAGTTACGCCCGTCCAATTGTAGTTCGGCGCGTTTTGGCTTGGTTTCAGAATCTGTACGCCCTAATAAGATCGCTCCATCAAAAGTCTCTCCAGAGTAGAAGGCGCTTTTTGACACATCCATAAAGGTGTTGTAGTTCGTCATGGCCAAAGCCTGCGCAGCTTCTCCTTCCATCATTAGTGAAAGAACATCGTTTTGTGCAGTCTTAACATCAGCCTGCATCTGAGTAATCTTGGTACGTGAAGCGATAAGCGGGAAACCTTCGAAGTTGTACTTCAACCAGTCTACCTTTTTACCGTCCTTCTTACGTGTTACCTTATCTGTAGAAAACTTTTTCCCGATCTCCGATTGGATATCCTGATAATCAGACCCCATAATAGCCATCATCCCATCACGGTACTCGTTGATCTTGCTTACAAAGGCTTGTCCGTCTTTAGACAGGTTGTCCCCTTGAAAGAAAGACTGATCTAAGAAATCTGCTTTATCCTGTACTTCGTAATTATCTTGCTCGTCGGCTTTCACCGTTTTCATCATATTGGTCTTGATGCCTTCAAGATAAGTAGTGAAGTCGTTAGATAGCGTGTTGATTTGTTTCGCTTTCTCGTTGGTATCGGAATAACGATCTGGGTTATCTATGGCTTTTTGCGCAATCCCGCCCATAAAGGCATCGTTACGTGCTGTAGTAGCCACATTAGATTCTGTTAATCTTTCGTTCATCAGTCCAAAAGCCGAAAGGACCTCTTTGGACATATTTAGTGCAAGCATTGCGATGAAAACCAGATACATCAGGTTAATCATCTTCTGCCGCGGTGATAAATTTCCACTTGCCATTTTAAATGTGCTTTAAAAAGTTAATACTAATGGAAACTATCTTAGTTTCTGTTCATTGCAGACAACATCCCTCCGTAAACGCCATTAAGCGAAGACAGGTTGCTTGTCAGATTCTCCATCTGAGCTTTTAGTTGCTCGGCATTTTCTACAACGCGCTCGTTGACCTCGGCCTGACGAGAAGTAGATTCTACCTGAACTTTATACAGACTGTTAAGCGACTCCATCTGAGCAGCAGCAAGAGCCATCTCTTCGCTGTACTTCTTAGTAGAGTTCATAGCGTCGGCAGTAGGAGCCATTCCTTTGGCTGCTCCTTCGAACGAACGAATGCTATCACCAAGGCTGTTCATCAATTCTGAATCGATTTTAGCCTCTTTTAGCATTTCGTCTAATTTCTTAGAAAGAACACCTTCTGCACTTTGTGGTTGTTTGTCTTTTCCTTTACCTCCTGCTAGTTCTGGATATACCAAAGACCAGTCTAGATCGTCGTCTACTGGTTCGAAGGCAGAGATAGCAAAGATGATGGCTTCCGTGATCAGACCGATCGCAAGAAGAAGACCACCGTTTAATGGACCTAATTCCCAGTGAAGGATCTTAAAAAGAGCTCCGAGGATTACAATGGAAGCTCCTAGACCATAGGCCATGTTAAAGAGTTTCTTGGAAGATTTTGATTGTGCCATAATACAAGTTTTTAATTAAGTTAAGTTAAGATTTAGCTGGTTTTGGACCTTGGGGGCCTTAGCGGGCGTCACCAAAGTTTTTATTTAGTGTAACGTCCGTACCCATATAGTCTTGAACGGTTCTAAAACCGATGTAACTACGCGCAGAATCTGCATATTCGTAATCACGCGTGCTCACTTGAAGGAAGTAGGCTACATCCTTCCAGGAACCACCACGTACTACTTTACGCATGTTTCTTGGGTCATTTACGCTTGGGTTCATTGTCGAGGAATACTCGTAAGAATCCTGATCGTAAGAAGAAGCTACCCATTCGCTCACATTACCTGCCATATTGTACAGGTTGTAATCGTTTGGTTCGTAGGCATCAGCTTCTACTGTATAAAGTGCTTGATCTGCCGCATAGTCTCCACGTAGTGGCTTAAAGTTCGCCATAAAGCAACCACGATCGTTCTTTGCGTAAGGTCCTCCCCATGGGAAGGTAGCAGACTCCAGACCACCACGCGCAGCATACTCCCACTCTCCTTCTGCAGGCAGACGGAAAGAATTTACATGCTGACGGTCTCTGGATTTTTGATAAGAATTCTTATAAAGAGTTCTCCAGGCACAAAAAGCTTTGGCCTGTTTCCAACTTACTCCTACTACAGGATAGTCTCCATAAGCCTCGTGCCAAAAGTAATCGTTGTGCATGGGCTCGTTATACGAGTAATTAAAGTCTTTTATCCATACAGTGGTATCCGGGTAAATCGGCACTGTATCCTTGCGGATGAAATCTTTTCTTCTTTGGTCCTGCGCTCGGGCTGCAGATTGAATATCCATATAGGTGTATTGGAAAACCAATTTTTCTACATCGATTGTACGCTGCCCATTGTAGGACTCTTCTTCGGGGATGTACATAGTGTCCATCACCTCGCTATAGTATTCGTCTGGATACGAACCCGTATCCCAGATTAAGTCTACTTTATTGTTGATCTTTCTTCCGGCATAGAAATCATCTCCCATACCAAAATAGTTATCATACATATATTGTTCGTACGGAGTCATTTCTTCGTTCTCCTGATCGACAAAGGCAAATTCACCAATTCCCTCGTCTCCTGGAGTCGCTCCTACTTCATCAGCGAGTATGGCCAAACGCAATCGAACCGTCGAATCGCGCACCCACTCTACAAACTGTCTGTACTCTGCGTTGGTAATTTCTGTTTCGTCCATGTAGAAGGAACGAACCGTCACCGTTTTGGTTGGAGCATCATTTACCGCGACAAAATCATCATCGGACTTACCCATGATGAACGAGCCACCTGGGATCAATGTCATACCGTAAGGTTTTTCGGGATACCACTTCTTACCTCTTGCGCCTACTAATTCCCCTCTATCTCCGGAATTACAGCTATACAAAAAGGCAATCATCGCAACGAATGCAATAAACTTCTTCATAGGTATTTAGGTTAAATTTTCTAAGATTTAAGGGCGTAAACCTATCTATATTTTTCCAAAAAAACAATTATTTCTTGAAAAACCCTCAAATCAAATCTAGTTAGTTTGCTAGGTTAAACTTCTAATTTTTGGCGGGCTTTAAACCACCTTTCAGGAATTTCCTGATTTGTTGCACCCAAATATTCGCCATAAGTGCATGGTAATAACGTCTGTGTTTTTAATTTATTATTAACACTTGAAATTATTGGTAATTCTATCCACCATCGACCGGAGCGATTACTCTTACGAAAGAGCAACACTTCGTCGTTGATCGGTACCTTATATAAGGTATACATCCGCTGGTCGTCCAAATCGCCCTCATCAAACCGAAAATTGACTCCTTCTATAAAATACCATAGAATTTGCCCGATTAATGAGGCTCCATTACTGGCTTCGTCAAAATCTTTCAATTCGTATAGACCAAAAGAGGTCACTTTATTGCTGATTCCAGCATAGCGAGCAATGGCACAAACTTCCCGACTATCAAAGCCATTTGGACTATCCTTGTATTTATAACTCAGTTCCGGACCTTTTATTGCCGTCACATCCATGGTTACAAGGTCTGCATCGCGCATCATGGGCTCAATCTCCTTGATGTCCCCTATGAGCTGCCCTAAGCGGATTGCATCAAAATGGAGTTTGTCCATCAAAGCGATCTCTGCAGGCGGGTTTAAGTACGACTGGTAGCCCAGAACGCTATAATTAAATAAGTTGTAGGGCTGATCTACAATAATCTTCCCCACATAAGATTTATTGGTGATTGGCTTCTCTGCATTCCCTAAGTCGAATCGCTGGTCGACGTTCACCAGGTTAACCATTCGCCCGAAATCGTCGTAAGAGCGGTACTGCGCATAAGCCAGGTCCTGACTTCCTCCCAATATGATTGGGATAATTTTTAATCCAACCAGCTGCGCAACCACGCTTTTTACAGCGAAATAAGTGTCGGTGACGGCGGCGCCGGGCTGTATATCCCCTAGGTCCACGATTTTTGTACCCCAATTTCCCGGATAAAGCTGGTAAAAAGCCTTCCGAATGGCTTCAAAATTTATGCTTTCGCCTATATAGTCCACATCATTACGACGCTCTGCAACTCCTAAAATGGCAAAAGTCACTCCTGTGAGGTCGGGTAATTCCTCCGCATCCTGATACATATCGATAGATTTTCCTATGACGCCGTCGGGAAGTACTTCCCGATGTGCTACGATTTGTTTAGTGACAGGAGTTAGAAACTCGATCATTTCTTTTTGGCGGTCTTTTTACGGGTTTTCTTCTTAGGTGCTTTTTTAGCAAGCAATTCTTGGGCATCTTCCAGGCTGATCTTATCGGCTTCTGTGGTTTTTGGCAATTCTACCTTGGTCTTCCCTTTTATCAGGTTGAAGCGGCCCCACCGGGCTTTTTCCAGGCGAATGCCTTCTTCCGGCCATTCGTTAATCAGCTTGTCGATTTCTTTTTGCTTCTTATCCTCGATCAGTTGAACGATATCATCATCGCTTAGGTTATCGAAGTCGTATTTTTTGTTTACGTTGATAAACATGTTGTTCCACTTGATAAATGGCCCAAAACGACCTTTGCCTTTTTGCACAGGCAAGCCCTCGTATTCGTAGATAGGCGCATCGGCCTTTTTCTTCTCTTCTATTAGCTCTAGCGCAAAGTCCATCTCTACTTCCAATGGATCCATTCCTTTAGGCAAAGAAATAAAGGTTTTTCCCCAGCGCACATAGGGTCCAAAGCGGCCATTGGCCACTTCTACCTCCAAGCCATCGTGACTTCCCAAAGCTTTAGGTAGCTTAAACAAGTCCATCACCTCATCGAAGGTGACCTGATGCAGCTGCTGATCTGGTCGCAGACTGGCAAATTTTTTGTTTTCGTCGTCTGGACCTCCTATCTGTGCCATAGGACCAAATTTCCCTAAACGCACCAACACGGTCTTACCCGTCTCGGGGTCTTCTCCCAAAATGCGCTCCCCACTCTCGCGGCTAGCATTTTCTTGTACGTTTTCTACATTGGGATGGAATTTTGTGTAGAACGAACGCATCATCTCGGTCCACTCTTGTTGTCCATCGGCAATATTATCGAAGTCTTCCTCTACCTTGGCGGTAAAGTTGTAGTCCATTATATAGTTGAAGTGATCGACCAAGAAGTCGTTTACAATCATCCCGATATCTGTAGGCACCAACTTTCCTTTATCGCTACCGACGGTTTCCGTTAGCATCTTATCTGCAAGGTTTCCATCTTCCAACAACAACTGCGTGTATTTTCGCTCTTTGCCTTCTACCGTGCCTTTTTCTACATAGTTACGGTTCATGATGGTAGTGATGGTCGGCGCATAGGTAGACGGACGTCCAATACCTAGTTCCTCCAATTGCTTTACCAAAGAAGCCTCGGTAAATCGATAGGGTGGTCGGGTAAAACGTTGCGTCGCCGTGATATAGTGGTTGGCAAGGGCATCCCCTTCTACCAATACCGGTAGCATACCATCTTTTTCTTCGTCTTCTAAATCTGTGCCCTCCATATAAACCTTAAGGAAACCATCAAATTTTATCATCTCACCGTTGGCGCTAAACTGTTCTTTGACAGGCTGACCAGATAGGATATCGATCTTTACATTGGTACGCTCTAGCTGGGCGTCGCTCATCTGGGAGGCGATGGTTCGCTTCCAAATAAGGTGATACAAACGCTCCTGGTCGTAATCTCCACTGATACTTTGGAGCGACATATCTGTGGGGCGAATGGCCTCGTGCGCTTCTTGCGCTCCTTTGGCTTTGCCTTTATAATTTCTTTCTTTACTGTAATTGGCGCCATACAATTCTTCTATGGCTGCCTTGGCTCCATTGCGCGCTTCATTAGATAGATTTACGCTATCGGTTCTCATATAAGTAATACGTCCCGCCTCGTACAAACGTTGGGCGATGGTCATGGTCTTACTCACAGAGAAATAGAGCTTTCGTGCCGCTTCTTGTTGTAAGGTTGAAGTGGTAAACGGAGGTGCGGGTGATTTCTTGGCTGGTTTTTTAACCAGATCTGCTACCTTATAATTGGCCCCTAAGTTTTTCTGTAGAAAATCTCTGGCCTGCTGTTCGCTCTCGAAGTTTCTGGGCAACTTGGCCTTAAAGCGACTACCGCCTTCTGTACTAAACTCTGCTACCACTCGGTAACTAGCTACAGGGGTAAAAGATTCAATCTCGCGTTCGCGTTCTACGATAAGTCGTACGGCCACAGATTGCACCCGTCCAGCAGACAGCCCTCCTTTAACCTTACGCCATAGCACCGGCGACAATTCGTATCCTACTAAACGGTCTAGGACCCTTCTGGCCTGTTGAGCGTTTACCAAGTTATAATCTATATCCCGAGGGTTATCTATGGCCTTTAAAATAGCCGACTTGGTAATTTCGTGGAAGACAATTCGCTTTGTTTTGGCAGGATCTAACTTTAGCGACTCGGCCAAATGCCAAGCAATCGCTTCTCCTTCTCGGTCCTCATCACTAGCCAGCCAAACGGTATCCGCTTTTTTTGCTTCGCTCTTTAACTCGGCCACCAATTTTTTCTTATCGGACGCTACTATATATTTAGGTGTAAAATCTCCATCCACATCCACTCCTAATTCTTTGGCCGGCAGATCGGCAATATGTCCGAAACTGGACGCTACCTTATAATCTGGACCTAAAAATTTTTCTATGGTTTTGGCTTTGGCGGGAGACTCGACGATCACTAAATTCTTTGCCATACTGCTCAAATTTGGAGTACAAAAGTAGGGCAAATTTTTTTATACAAAAGCAAGCGCCGGGAAATCCGGCGCTTAATTACCTAAGTAATTACTTAATTTTTAAAAAGTTTCGATGCCTGGTGTATCGTCTTCAAAGCCCACAGTATCCTTGTAAAAATAGTAAAGTACGATCTGCGAAAAGAACTGCGTTGCGATAATCCCGATAAAGCACAAAATGGCTCCAAAAGAGGCGATAATTCCTCCTATAACAATAAGCCCAAAAGCGGTGAGCCAGAAGCGATTGCCCAGCTTAAAGGCTGCGCGGACCATGTCGCCGGCACTCATATCTGTATTAAATGTATAAATGGGCAACAATAAATTTAAAGGCACCAATACATAGAATATAGGAAGGTAACATAATAACCCCGCCAACATTGCGATTCCGAAGGTCATCAGGGTGAGGGCTAAAAGTTTTCCGAAATTTCCTTTTAAGTCATCAAAAAAACCTCCGATAGGCTCACTCGAATTTAAATCGACCTGCTTACATCTTCGCAAAAAGTGCGAATAGATAGAAAAGTGCACCACTTGCAAGACAAAAGACAAAAAGAAGATGAGGATCATATACCCAACCCACCACAAACCGGTGTGCGTAGAGAAGTAATCACCACCATAGTAGGGATCACCTCCGTATTGCAACATTTCTAAATAAATGGGGAACAGCGGAACATAAACGGCAATCATAAACGGAATCACGACTACCATGGTTACTAATACATGGACCATCCCGTCTGTCCAGACAGATTTAAAGAGATCGAAACTCTTGGAAAAAATATCGCCGAAGTCGGGCGATTTTGCGTTTTCTATTCGTCTGAAGATAGGATGCATAATGGAAATTGATTTGATTGGTATCTCACAAATATAGAAAAAAGTAACCTGCCACTTTGTCATATTCTACAGTCAATGTGTTATCTTTGCGAGCATCTGCAAGCGCAGGCACGGAGTTTGACGAATGACAGGAGCCCACAAGGCGAAACCCATTTATGGAAGAAAAAATAATAGACGAAACCAAACAAGGACAATCCCTGGTACTAGACGGGAAGGCAGAAAACACTAAAAAACTGTTTATCGAGAGCTATGGATGCCAGATGAACTTTAGCGATAGCGAAATTGTTGCCTCCATTTTAAACGAGCAGGGATATAACACCACTCAAAACCTTGAAGACGCAGATTTGGTTCTGGTAAACACCTGTTCCATTAGGGATAAGGCAGAGCAGACCGTACGCAAGCGTCTCGAAAAATACAATGCTGTAAAAAAGGTCAATCCAAAGATGAAGGTGGGCGTACTCGGTTGTATGGCCGAACGCCTCAAAAGCAAATTTTTGGAGGAAGAAAAGATTGTGGATATGGTGGTAGGCCCTGATGCCTATAAGGATTTGCCCAATTTGCTGGAAGAAGTAGAAGCCGGTAAAGATGCGGTAAATGTAATCCTATCCAAAGATGAGACCTACGGAGATGTCGCCCCTGTTCGCTTAGGAGGTAATGGCGTTACTGCTTTTGTAAGCATAACTAGAGGCTGCGACAATATGTGCACCTTTTGCGTAGTGCCTTTTACCAGAGGCCGCGAGCGCAGTCGAGACCCACAAAGCATCATCGCCGAGGTAAACGATTTGGCCGAAAAAGGTTATAAAGAAATTACGCTATTAGGGCAAAATGTCGATAGCTATCTATGGTACGGTGGGGGACTAAAAAAGGACTTTAAAAACGCAACAGAAATACAAAAGGCCACCGCCACAGATTTTGCACAATTGCTGGATATGGTCGCGATTGCTCAACCCAGAATGCGCATTCGCTTTTCTACCTCCAACCCACAGGATATGAGTCGTGATGTGTTGTTTAGCATGGCTAAGCATCGTAACATTTGCAACTATATTCATCTTCCTGTTCAAAGCGGAAGCAGCCGTATTTTAAAGGAGATGAATCGGCAGCATACGCGCGAAGAATATATGGAACTGATAGATAATGTTCGCGAAATTTTACCGGACTGTGGCATTTCTCAGGATATGATTTCTGGCTTCCCCACAGAAACCGAAGAAGATCATAAGGACACCCTAAGTCTGATGGACTATGTGAAGTACGACTTTGGCTTTATGTTTATCTATTCGGAACGGCCAGGAACCATGGCTGCGCGTAAATTGGAAGATGACATCCCAGAAGAGATAAAAAAACGTCGTTTAAGCGAGGTTATCGAACTCCAACGGGCTCATAGCGCCTATCGTACCCAGCAATTTTTAGGGCAGACCGTAGAGATATTAATAGAAAAGCAATCTAGAAAAAACGAGGCTCATTGGAGTGGACGTACCCCGCAAAACACCGTAGCTGTATTCCCAAAAGAAGACTATAAGGTGGGAGACTTTGTTATGGTTCGCATCGACCATTGTACTTCAGCTACCCTAATTGGGGAAGCCGTTGGATATTCAGAAAACCAATAATTCGCTTATGGAATCGGTACAAGCAGTAAAACAACGTTTTGGAATTATCGGGAATGACCCAGGACTAAACAGGGCCATCGAAAAAGCAGTGCAAGTCGCGCCGACGGACATTTCTGTCTTGGTTACCGGAGAAAGCGGAGTGGGAAAGGAAAGCATCCCTAAAATTATCCATTCGCTCTCGCACCGTAAGCACGGAAAATATATCGCTGTAAACTGTGGCGCCATCCCAGAAGGAACGATCGACAGTGAACTCTTTGGGCACGAAAAAGGAGCTTTTACCGGCGCAACGGCTACGCGCAGTGGTTATTTTGAAGTGGCAGACGGTGGAACTATTTTTTTGGATGAAGTCGGAGAGCTTCCGCTACCCACTCAGGTCCGTCTGTTAAGGGTTTTGGAGAATGGTGAATTTTTAAAGGTAGGTTCTTCCAAAGCACAAAAAACAGATGTACGCATCGTGGCCGCTACCAATGTAAACATGGCCGATGCCATAGAAAAAGGAAAGTTTAGAGAAGATCTTTATTACCGCTTAAGTACTGTAGAAATTGGACTTCCTCCACTGCGAGAACGTCAAGAGGACATCCATTTGGTATTCCGTAAGTTCGCTTCGGATTTTGCACAGAAGTACAAGATGCCTACTATCCGTTTAGACGAACAAGCCATAGTGTTGCTGAATCAATACCGCTGGGGTGGTAACATTCGGCAACTGCGAAATATCGCAGAGCAAATCTCTGTGCTAGAGCAAAACAGAACCATCTCTTATAACACCCTTAAAAGCTATTTACCCGATGTGGGCAGCAACCTACCAGCAGTCATCAAAACGCGTAAAGCGGCGAGCGACTTTAGCAACGAAAGAGAGATCCTTTACAAGGTACTTTTCGACATGCAAAGAGACATTACCGACTTAAAAAAACTCACTATGGAGTTGATGAAATCCGGTAATACGGCGCAAGTAGAAGAAGAACAGGCCTCGCTTATCAAACAGATTTACGACGCTCCCGCAGAGCATGAATCTCAGCTCGCTTCTATCGTCGAGGACGAGCCGCCGCAGACCCACCCTGTGGAGGTTTTAAACATGCCAGAGCACCGCGAAGAAGCGATAGAGGACAAATATCATTTTGCCGAAGAGATTCAAGAAGAAGAAAGTCTTTCGCTTCAAGATAAAGAATTGGAGCTGATTAAAAAATCCTTGGAAAAGTACGGTGGCAAGCGCAAAGATGCAGCCCAGGAATTGGGCATTAGCGAAAGAACGCTGTATCGCAAAATCAAACAATTTAATTTGTAGTTTAGGCGGATGAAGAAAATCCTCACAGCTTCTCTAATTGGGTGCTTGCTATTAATACCTCTTGCCTGCAAGGTGTCCTATTCGTTTACCGGTGCAGATACGGGCGAAGCCCAAACCTTTCAGGTAAACAACTTTTTAAATAACGCTCCTATCGTAGAGCCGAGGATTGCGCGAGAGTTTACCATAGAACTACAGGAATTGATCCTTAACCAGACCAATTTGTCGCTTACCGATGCTGGAGGCGATTTGATCTACGAAGGAGAAATTACACGCTATTACGTCTCTCCTATCACGGCTACCGCGCAGAGCACAGCTGCGCAAAACAGGTTGACCATGGCGGTAAACGTTCGTTTTTATAACGTTAAAGAACCAGAAAAGGACTTCGAACAAAGTTTTAGCTTTTACTACGACTACGAGGGAGGGTCTCAATTGGTTGGCTCGCAGTTAGACGAAGCGCTAGAAGCCATTTACGAGCGAATTACCCAAGATATTTTTAACGCATCCCTAGCCAATTGGTAGTATGAATGTAACGGCATATACCAAGCTATTGGCCAATCCATCGGACCTCCGAGAGGAGGACCTAGAGCAGTTGGATGCCGTGCTAATTCGTTATCCGTTTTTTCAAAGTGCGAGAGCCCTTCAGCTTAAAGGATTAAACAACAGCAACAGCTACCGTTACAACGACGCCTTAAGACTTGCTGCTGCGCATACCACAGACCGCGATGTACTATTCGATTATATCACTTCCGAACGCTTTACGCAAAACGAAGTTTCTGAACAGATCCTGCAAAACAGTGAGGCGGTAAGGGCAATGGATGTGATAACAGAAGATTTATCTGCGCAAATCAGCCTAGAATTGGAAGACCAATTGCGCGGCGAAATCAAAAAAGCAGAGGCTATCTTAGACCCTGCGCTTTTCGAACGTAAAGTAGAATCTGTAGAGCAGCTCACCGAGCCAACCGAAGAAATACAGCAACCATCAGAGGATTCGGCAGAAGAAGCCTTGCAAATCTATCAACCCTTAGCGTTTTCCAAAAGCGACACTCATTCTTTTTCTGAATGGTTAAAACTGACTAAGGCAACCCCCATAGACAGAGGTGAAGCATCATCTCCTTCTAAGGCACAGGAAGAAGCTGTCCAAAACCCCGGCCCAAAAAAGGACAAACAGCACAAATTCGACCTGATCGAGAAGTTCATCCAAAGCGAACCTAAATTGGATCCACGACGCGATGGCGAGCCAAATAAGAATCTCGCTAAGCCCTACACACAACGCCCTGAAAGCATGATGACCGAAACTTTGGCCAAGGTTTATCTGCAACAAAAAAACTATAAAAAGGCCATTCAAGCTTACGAAATTTTAATTTTGAAAAATCCCGAAAAAAGTGGTTTCTTTGCAGACCAAATTCGGGCAATAAAACAATTGATTAAAAAAGAATAAAAATGACACAATTCTCGATATTTCTGATCTTGATCTTCTTTGTAGCGTTCTTGTTGATCGTGGTGATCATGGTTCAGAACCCTAAGGGAGGCGGACTTTCTTCTACTTTTGGTGGAGGCGGTGGCCAACAACTTGGAGGCGTCAAGAAGACAACAGATTTCCTAGATAAGAGTACATGGACCTTGGCCATCTTTCTTTTGGCTTTAATCCTGCTATCTAACATCTCCCTATTTAGTGGACGAGGATCGAGCGACAACTTGTTCCAAGATGTTACTCCAACAGAGCTACCTACCAATACAGGCGGAGCTACCGGAGGAGATTCTATCTAATAGGACTTCTCGATAAAAACCTTGAATGCCAACTTGTGACAAGTTGGCATTTTTTTTTGCGTTTTGGCAGGAATTGGGCCTTGGCATAATTTCTGAAAAACAGAATTCGTAATAAATTAAATTAACCACATATACATATTGAAAATGGCGTTAAAGATTCAACCCCTTTCAGATCGAGTAATCGTAGAGCCTCAAGAGGCCGAAACCAAAACAGCTTCCGGGATCTATATCCCAGATTCGGCAAAAGAGAAGCCACAACAAGGAACCATAGTGGCGGTTGGAAAAGGTAAGAAAGACCACGAAATGACCGTAAAGGTTGGGGATACCGTATTATACGGCAAGTATTCCGGGACCGAGCTAAAGTTCGATGGAGCAGACTATCTAATTATGCGCGAGGATGACATCCTGGCCATCATCTAATCAATTTTCAAAAAACAATAACCTATGTCCGGGTTCACGGGCAAATCAATTAAAGCATTATGGCAAAAGACATAAAATTTGACGTAGAAGCTAGAGACGCTATCAAACGCGGGGTGGATGCTTTGGCAAACGCAGTAAAGGTAACCTTAGGACCTAAGGGAAGAAACGTAATCATCTCTAAATCTTTTGGTGCCCCTCAGGTAACCAAGGATGGTGTTTCTGTGGCCAAAGAAATCGAATTGGAAGACGCCCTAGAAAATATGGGAGCGCAAATGGTAAAAGAAGTGGCTTCTAAAACAAATGACTTGGCAGGTGACGGTACGACTACCGCTACCGTACTGGCACAAGCCATCGTTAAAGAAGGATTGAAAAATGTAGCCGCCGGAGCCAACCCAATGGATCTAAAACGCGGAATCGACGCTGCAGTTGCAGCCATCGTTGCAGACCTAGAGAAGCAATCTACCAAGGTAGGTAACGCTACAGAGAAGATACAGCAGGTTGCTGCCATCTCTGCCAACAACGACGGACAAATCGGTGACCTCATCGCTCAGGCCTTCGACAAAGTTGGGAAAGAAGGAGTGATTACGGTAGAAGAAGCTAAGGGAACCGAAACCTACGTTGACGTAGTAGAAGGAATGCAGTTTGACCGCGGTTATCTGTCACCATACTTTGTGACAGACAGCGACAAAATGCAAACCGAGTTGGAAAACCCTATGATCTTGCTTTACGACAAGAAGATCTCTAATATGAAGGACCTACTCCCTGTTTTGGAGCCCGTTGCTCAGCAAGGAAAGTCTTTATTGATTATCGCCGAAGACGTAGAAGGGGAAGCCCTTGCTACCCTAGTGGTAAACAAATTACGCGGTGCACTTAAGATCGCTGCTGTGAAGGCTCCAGGTTTTGGAGACCGTCGCAAGGCCATGTTGGAAGATATCGCCATCCTTACAGGAGGTACGGTAATCTCTGAGGAGCGCGGATTTACTTTAGACAACGCTACTGTAGAGATGTTGGGTACTGCAGAAACAGTTACCATCGACAAAGACAACACTACCGTTGTTAACGGTGCCGGAAACAAAAACGACATCAAAGCACGTGTAGGACAAATCAAGTCGCAGATAGAATCAACCACCAGCGATTACGACCGCGAAAAACTGCAAGAGCGTCTAGCCAAATTGGCCGGCGGTGTGGCTGTACTTTATGTGGGTGCTGCCAGCGAGGTAGAGATGAAAGAAAAGAAAGACCGTGTAGACGATGCCTTGCATGCCACCCGTGCGGCCGTAGAAGAAGGAATCGTTGCCGGAGGTGGTGTAGCCTTGGTTCGCTCTAGCAAATCGTTAGAAAAACTAACAACCAACACCTTGGATGAAACAACCGGAATTCAAATTGTATCGCGAGCCATCGAATCGCCGTTGCGTACCATCGTAGAGAACGCAGGTGGAGAAGGATCTGTAGTGATCAATAAGGTTAAAGAAGGAAAGAAGAGTTTTGGTTACGATGCCAAGAACGAAGCTTATGTGGACATGCTTAAAGAAGGGATTATCGATCCTAAAAAAGTAACCCGTATCGCTTTAGAAAATGCAGCTTCTGTCGCAGGAATGATCCTAACCACAGAATGCGCCTTGGTAGACATCAAAGAAGACACTCCACCAATGCCTCCAATGGGCGGCGGCGGTATGCCAGGCATGATGTAAGCCTAACCATATAGATTTAAAAAGCCTCCGTTTTACGGGGGCTTTTTTATTCGAAATAATCGTAGAAGTATTCGGCGCGGAGGCGCTTCGTACTGTGCAGACTATCGACAAAATAGCTTTTGCGGTGCTTGTGTAACATCAGGCCGAGGTGCTGCTGAAATTCTAGGTTTTCTATCAGGCTTCGGCGGCCGTTATGCACCACTTCGTTGGCCACCAAATAATGGTCGGTGTCAAAATAGAAATACCAGCGATCTACCGAGGGATTTGGGAACTGTAAGCGATACATCTGCACCTCACCAAAACCGTCTAGAGATCTAGGACCGACAAGCTTTAAATCGATCTTGTCTGTATATAGTTTAAAAGGTTGAAAGAGGACAAACTTGGCGCCGTCTATTGTACTCCGTACTTGTTCTTCCTTGGTCTTTTCCGAGATGAGACTATCGCTGAGGAAAAAGTGCAACTCACCTCCGTGATCCGTTAATCTAACACGCCCCTCTGGAGTTTGCCAACCAACGCTACTCCCGGCACCAGCAGTATGACGTAGCACCTGAAATTGGCGGGTTTCACTTTCTAGGGTTTCTGTAGAATCGAAAAGACGGATGGTTTTAACCACCTGAAAGGCCTGCGTATTTTGATAGGCTTCTAAGCCACCATGAGCCCTAATACTTTGGTCTAATTGAAGCTCCCCTGTCTGCTTAGGGTTGCTACAACCTAGCAAGAAACAACTCCCCACCAAAATCCAAAGACGCATATTATCTTTTCTTCCGTAAATGAAAAATAGAAAGTGCAACTAAGGTAATCACGGCCGGGTACAATACAAATAAATCGACTCGTACAACCGGGTCTGCATCGGCTGGACGCTCTGCCAACCAATCACTCATAAAGTTGTTCCAAAAAATGGCAAACAGGATCACCGCAATGGTGATCCCGTATAATAGCCTTGTTTTGAGTTTACTGGTGCCCATCACCATCGTCCTTGTCGTGGCCATCCTTGTTGTTGTGGTCCAACTGAACCCCTTCGTCGCGATAACGACAGCAGGCATGTACAGAATTATAGGCCTCTAAAGTGGCCGTTACATTTTTGGTGTCGTGTCCAACAGCAGCGATATTTCCCTCGATCGTTGCCAGGTCTGTCTTCCGCTCGTCGAAAATCATATTTAGCAGGTGGGTATCTACATTCCAGGTGGCAGATTTTACTCCCTTGGTCCGGATAGCAGCCTTTTCGATGCGGTCTTTGCACATCATACAGACCCCGTCTACCTCTAGGGTTGCCTTGGCGTTTTTATTTTGGGCCTGTGTAGTAGCAGCACCCATCAGCATAAAGATTATCAGTAATGTTCTCATATCAATTCAATTTGTAGCGCAAGCCTGCATAAAAAGACGATCCAAATATGGGGCCGTACACTATGGTACTATCAAAATAAGGGCCAAAAGGGTCGTCCGATCCTAAAATAGGTTGCTCTTGTTTAACATTTGTAATGTTCTCTCCTCCCAAATATAATTCGAAATTAGGAGAAAAGACTCGGGTAATTTGTGCGTTTAATGTACCTACTGATGGCGATCGCTCGTCCAACTGGTATTGGGGAGGGTTTGCCTCGGTTCCTGGCAATAGCTGGGTATCTAACCAGTTAAAGGTCGCATCGATCTTCCATTGTCCACCTTTGTCACTTTTATTGCTTTCCCAACCAGCATTGGCAAAAAAGCGGTTTTGAGGCACTAAGGGCTTCTCCGACTCGCCTAAAGAATCGAAGGTGGTCTTAACATCATAATACTTATAAGCCAGGCGCAGGTCGAAACGCGTAAATGGACTATAATTAACTTCGGCCTGAAAGCTATTGGCATAGCTTTTACCATCCAAATTATAAAATTGGATAAGGCGTGGATTGGTCCAGTCTACGACGATTTGGTTGGTGTAATCTGTACGGTAATAGTCTAGCGTCAAGTCTCCTTTATTGCCAAACAAATCGAAGCCTTGCAGGTACGACAGCCCAAAATTCCATGCCTTCTCCGGGTCTAGCCCATACACTGGTCCATCATTATCGAGGATCCGGATGATCCGACTACTCGAGAACATCTGTTGGTTTTCTGTAAAGATGTTGGCGGTACGTTGTCCGCTCCCAACAGAAAATCTCAAGGCGCCCTTTTCCCATGGGGTGTAGCGCACATGCAAACGAGGGGTAACAAAAAAGCCCATCAAATTATGGTTGTCTACCCTTAACCCAGCGATTAAATTTAAATCGCCCAAGTCGTCGTATTGGTATTCAAAAAACCCTCCGACAGAGTTCTCTGTACGTTCAAATAGACTTGCATTCACCTGTTCGTCATAATGGTCGTAGGTAAAGCTGACACCGGTCTTTACCTTATGACGAGAATCACTTATAATGGAATTATAAATCATGGTTCCGTAAAAGCTAGAATGGACAATATCATAGTCCTTCAACCCAAAATAAGAATCCTGATCGTGGTAGCTATACGATGTTTGCACGCCCAGGCTTTGATAAGGAACCGCCGGATTTACCCAGCCTAATTTGGCCGTGGCTTCGAAGCGCTGCGTATCCACTTCGCTCCCCCAAAATTGGGTGGTTCCCTTGTGCATATCTGGGTCGAAATCCAGTTGCCCGCTTTGCTTTTCATCGTTCATATACCGAACATTGATAAAGCTTACAATCCCGTTTTCGGGGTCGGTATACTGCCAACGGTTAAGGATGTTGTATTGCTGTGCCAACGGAAGATCCAAAAAGCCATCGTCATTTCTATCGAACTTCTGTGTACGTAGATTACCATGTAGGTATAAACCAGCATCCCACTTATCGCTCACCTTGGTATTTAGGTGGGTATTTAGCTCCATTCTACCATTGATCGCTCCATAAGCATTTACAAACAGCCTATCGTCCTTGCTTGGCTTTTGTAGTTCGGCATTAATCTGCCCTGCGATGCTTTCGTAGCCATTTACAACACTCCCAGTCCCTTTGGTGATTTGTATGCTCTCTACCCAAGTCCCCGGGATAAAGCTTAGACCATAAGCCTGAGATGCCCCACGGATGGACGGGATGTTTTCTGTGGTAATCAAAATATTTGGAGAAGTAAGCCCCAACATTTTTATTTGCCTTGCTCCTGTAATGGCATCGGCAAAGTTGACATCGATAGACGGGTTGGTCTCGAAGCTTTCTGAAAGGTTACAACAAGCCGCCTTAAGCAATTCGTCACTGCTTACCGTTATGGTATTCTGCGCCTTTAAAAAGTTTCGAGATGTGGCTTGGCTTCTACCCTCTACTACTACTACTCCAAGCGACTGATCGGGTAATAAACCAAATCGTATGGGTGTATTGCTTGTTACCTCTAAAGTATCTGTGGTATAGCCTACATAGCTAATGACCAGCTTTTTGTACTCGGGTAAGTACGGGATTTCGAAGTTTCCATCCAGATCTGTTACTGCTCCGGTACTCGATCCTAGCCAGACCACATTGGCCCCAGGCAATCCTTGTTCAGTATCGCTACTACCGTCTAAGATAACCCCTGTGAGGTTTTCTTGGGCGTTTATCATAAAAGGCAAAAGACCCAATAACCAAATTAACTTTTTCATCTTAAATCATTTTGGTTAATAGCATGATGGCCATAAAAATCATCAAGCAATTCTCGATAAGCGTAGCTTGTGTCATTGGCAATTTTAGCACCGTTCCTAAACAGGCGCACTGTATGGTTTTTTTAGAGAGCAAACTGCGGATCACACCAATGGTCGTAATTCCGAGTACCACCAAGGTAACCCATAAGGCCGCTTCGGTTTGGAAGCGCATCAACAGCGCAAGCCCCAAGGCCGTCTCTATAAATGGGTACACCCATCCATAAGCCGGTACGGCGGCTGCCAACGGATCGTACATCGCAAAACTGGCAGGAAAACCTTTTAAGTCCAACATCTTAAAGAAGCTGAACACGATATAAAACAAGCCCATAAAATCGAGTATAAAAGCACGAGCGTCCCAAGGCTCATAATTGAGCAAAAAGGCCGCAGTAAACAGATAGGCAAAGATTAAAAACAAGGGGCGTAGTTGGACCCATTTAGAGGCCTCTACCGGTTGTTCTGGCGAGAGCGATGCCGTCGCGAACACATCGACAGGCGCGATGGTGTATTTGTCTGGTAAGGCAGTTTTTAAAGCAGCTAAAGAAAGTTCTTGATCGCTCTCTATGGCAGCGGTTCCGCGCTTCAGATCTACCTTAGCGGTAGTGACATCTGGCAGGGAACTCAGGTATTTTTCTACGGACGTTCGGCAACCGTCGCAGGTCATTCCGTCAATCCGATATTGTTTGGTAAACATAATTTAAGTTTTGATTATTGACTCATTACCCATACCCCTAGGGCACGGAAATTAAGAGGCTTTTTAGCCTAAGGTCAAAAAATCAAATCAAGAAACGCTCGTACAATCGCAAGAGATCCTCCTTGGGAGGTGGGGGGTGATAGGACGCAAAACTATTGGGGTCCTTCTGGATGCCTTCTTCCACTTCTAATACAAACACCGAGCTAAGCACTGCGGTCCACAGCACATCCGGCATTAAATCGAAAGAAGTTTTGGCAAACGTATCATCCGTATCTACCTGCAGGTACTCGTTGTCACAGCAACCAGGCAGCTCCATAGTGTCGTCGCAGTCGTCCAGGGTCATATTCATCCCGCAACTCAGGTGCTTTTCGCCTAAGGTGAGCTCTGCAAAAAGCTCTATATCACCACAATAATGTTTGGCATAGGTAAGACCCGTGCTAGACAGCAACATGAGGGTAGAAAGCAATATGGAAAAGAGACGCTTCACGTGGCAAATATACAAACTACAGTTTATTGGAATCTTAAAGAAGCTATAAACTACTCGATCTTGCTATCGACCTTCCCGCAGTGCAGCATCTTATCACCAAAGTAAGGGTTATAGATTTCTTTGCTATTGCTAAGCCAAAAGCCGCCTTCAAAATCGAAGGCCATAGGGCAGTATTGCTTGTATATGGTTCCAGACGCCAAATGTTTGTCTACCATTAATTCGATGCCTTCTGTAAGCGGAACAAATTGTACCCGCTGTGCTTCTACATCGTCTGTAGCAGCAATAGCGGCAGCTGCCGCATTTAAAGACTCCATCCCTGTCAATGAGTCGCTGGCCGTTACCATTTTGGCTGCGATGGCCTTTGTGGTGGTCGCATCTGTATTGACCAAAGCGGTTTTTAGGTCTATATAATGCTGAAAGAGCGCCGTGGCATTGGGGTCATCAAAACTTGCCTTAGTGTCTGCCGCAGTGTACACTTCTTTGGCATTCACATCCACAGTAACCACTTCGGGCTCTGCTTGTTTTTTACCATCACCACAACTGCTAAGGACAAGTGTACAACTAAGTATAAAAAGGACTTTTTTCATCTGGTATCGATTAGGACAACAAAGATACAGCCTCAACGATTCTTTTGAAAATAAAAGGCCGGTATTAACAGCATAACCAATAGCGGTTGCATTAAAAACCTGCGGACATAGAACAGGCCCATATAAGATCCTGGCTCGGAAGTTTCGATTAAAATAACCAAGACTGGAAGCAACAACACCAAAAGACCAAGCATTAAAAGAGCGGAAAATTTAAGGAAGTCTTTATTTTGGAACAAAGCCCATAATGCCAATAAGGAAAAAAATGCGTTAAGCAGGTATCGACCGATAACATGCAGCAAATACTTACCCATGGAGAGTTCGGGCAAGGTATCTTGATGGTGATTCTCTTTAAAAAATTCGATAAAGGGGTCGTAAAACAAATCCTGTTGGTAAGCCCTAATAAGCAAGACCCCAAGCAGGCTAACCATCAGCATGGCAAATCTAATCCACTTGCTCTTCATGGGGTTGTTTTTTTGGTTTCAGCGTTCGTATCCACAGCATCCATAGCACAAAGACCAGCCCATAAATCATGGCCGGAAAGAGCACACCATGCAAAAAGTCTTGCTGCTCTGGGAATTTATACAAGGCTATCGTCAAGACGGCAATACGGACCAAATTGACTGTATAAATTAAAACCGCCCCAGCTAGCATAAAGAAAAAGGTCTTTTTAAATCCTTCGGCAAAGGCGATGATAAAGGCGGCAAACAAAATAATGACAGATACAGAATTACATCCTTCTATGATGTTTGCCAAGTACTCCCCATCTACAAAAAGTTTCAAAATGGGGAGGGCCTCATCTGGAATTACTTGGGCATTATATCCAAGTGCATTAAGCAATGCATTGCTTTGTTTGGCCACTGTATAGGTGATCGAATCTGGCATATAGGCGCCATTTTTGGACCATTGCAAATACCCCCCGTAAATCAGGCTCATAACCAGATAGGAACCCATAAAAAGTGCGACAAAGCGCAGTACAGATCGGTATTTTTGGAGCAGGGCCTTCAAAAAGGGTGGTTTAACACAAAAATATGGTTTTTGAATTTGGCAATTCGGCCTGCTTTAAAATACATTTACAACCTAAATAAACAAAGGATGGATTATTCGGCATTAAAACAAGAGGCTAAACAACTATTTGAAGGACAGACTAGCGATCCGCAAAAAGCCATGACCGCTGTTTGTGAGTTGTTGCAACAAAACATCTCATACTACGATTGGGTAGGCTTTTATTTTGCCGACCAACCAACCAAAACCTTGCACCTAAAAGCTTTTGCCGGAGAACCTACCGACCATACGGTAATCCCTTTCGGTAAAGGTATCTGCGGACAAGTTGCCGTGAGCAATGCCAACTTTGTCGTCCCAGATGTAAAAGCTCAGGACAACTACATCGCCTGTAGCATCTATGTAAAAGCAGAGATAGTGGTTCCTTTGTTTAAGGACGGTGTTAACATCGGGCAAATCGATATTGACTCGCATACAGCAAACCCATTCACAGCCGAAGACGAACGTTTTTTGGAGTGGATCAATAAAGAACTATCGGAAATTCTATAGCATCAGATTCCGGTCCTGATGGCCTCGACCGGATTAAGACGTGAAGCAGAAATAGCTGGGATTATCCCTGATATGAGCCCAATGGTGGCAGAGATGACCGTCCCGATAAGTACATTAAAGGGGGATAGAACAAACTCGAAATCGCCAGTAAAACTAGAAGCGATTACCGAGGCGAGAAATACAAAGGTCATCCCGATTAATCCTCCGATTACAGCCAATATCATAGCCTCGAATAGGAACTGTAGCAGGATAAACTTGTTTTTGGCGCCCAATGACTTTTGTATACCAATTAGGTTGGTCCGCTCCTTAACGCTCACAAACATAATGTTGGCAATCCCAAAACCTCCTACCAACAGCGAGAAAATACTAATCATAAAGCCAATGGCGTTCATGGTGCCCGTTATATTATTGATGGCGTCTGTAAACCCTTGCAGCTGATTGACAAAAAAGTTGTTGTCTTCTTCCGCCTTTAAACCTCGACTAATTCTCATCTTTTGTGAGAGCATGGCGATAAAACCTTCGTTATCCACCCCTTTCTCCGGCTTGATGATGATAAACGGAAACAGGGACTTATTGTTAGCCCCAAACATTCGCCTAATGATGTTTACTGGTAAAAACGCGGCTTCATCCTTGGAGTCGCCCAGGGCAAAGCCTTCCTTTTGCAAGACTCCGATAACGGTAAACTTCCGCCCGTACATCCTTACCTTTTTACCGATGGCGGTTTCTGCCCGATTGAATAACGAGCTAGCGATTTCGTAACCCAAAACAATCACATAAGAGCCATTGGTAGATTCTACTTCATTGTAAAACCTACCTGTCTCTAGCTTTAACTCTTCTATATCGTAATACTCGTGGGTAACAGCGCCTATATTTACATTCTCTACAGTTCTGTCTTCGTATTTCATGGTCTCGTTAGGCACATTGAGTGTAAACGAGATGGCTTCCAAATCTGGAAGACTGCGTTTTAAATATTGGTATTCTTCGTAGCTGGCTACGGGAAACTGCTCCCACTTCCAGCGTGGAACTTCTGTGGGTCCAAAAGAAAAATTACCCAGGTAAATGGTAGAATTGTCTAAACCGCTTATGCTGCCTTCGATCTCCTTTTTTAGCGAATCAACCGCCGCCAAGACCGCGATAATCGAGAAGATCCCAATAGTAACACCCAAGAGCGACAAGAAGGTTCGCAGCTTGTTGTTTCTCAAGGCGTTGATGGCAAAATTAAAGCTCTCTTTCAGTACCCGAAGATAGACTACCATAGTGCTTAAAGACTGTTTATAAATTCGATTAAATATAGGTCTTTTTAACCGACCGAAAGTTACATTTTTCTTGGTCAATTCCTTATTTTTGCTCCTTTCAATCGCGCAAACCCTTTTACCTATGTCAGATTCCAAGAAGATCGCCTCGGCTTTGATCTCTGTATTTCACAAAGATGGCCTTGCACCCATCGTCCAAAAATTAAACGAACAAGGCGTCACCATCTACTCTACCGGTGGTACTCAAAAATTTATCAACGACCTAGGAATCGATGTCGTAGCTGTAGAAAGTCTAACAGAATATCCTTCAATTTTGGGTGGACGCGTAAAGACGTTACATCCTAAGGTTTTTGGCGGAATTCTTAATCGCCAAGAAAACCAAGGAGACCAACAAGAGATGGAGCAATTTGGCATCCCTCAGCTGGATTTGGTGGTCGTAGACCTTTATCCTTTCGAAAAAACAGTAGCCTCTGGAGCGGCAGAACAAGACATCATCGAAAAGATCGATATCGGAGGGATATCCCTAATTCGTGCAGCAGCCAAAAACTTTAAAGACACCCTGTGCGTTTCTTCCATGGAAGACTATCAGGAAGTATTGGAAATGATTACTGTGGGCAACGGAAGCACCACTATGGCGCAGCGCAAGCGATTTGCAGCCAAGTCCTTCCGCGTATCTTCCCATTACGACATGGCCATCTTCAATTATTTTAACCATACAGAAGAACTACCTGGGCTTAAGATTAGTGAACACAACGGCAAGACCTTGCGTTATGGCGAAAACCCACACCAAAAAGGATTTTTCTATGGCGATTTCGAGCAGATGTTCGACAAATTGCATGGAAAGGAATTGAGCTATAACAATTTATTGGATGTGGATGCAGCTGTGAATTTAATGAACGAATTCCGCGGCGAGGCGCCAACATTTGCCATTTTAAAGCACAACAATGCCTGCGGAATTGCGCAGCGCGATACCATCCACCAAGCCTATGTAGACGCATTGGCGGGTGACCCAGTGTCTGCTTTTGGTGGTATATTAATCGCCAACACCACCATCGATGCGGCTACAGCTGAAGAAATTCATAAACTGTTTTGCGAAGTGGTAATCGCCCCAGCTTTTGATGCGGACGCATTAGAAATTTTAAAGGGCAAAAAGAACCGGATCATGTTGGTTCAAAAACTCTATGAACTTCCCGGATCTACTGTTCGCAGTTGTTTAAATGGTGCCTTGGTTCAAGATCGTGACAACCAGACCGATAGCGCGGAAAATTTAAGCCCAGCCACCAACAATAAACCAAGCGAAAACGAGTTAGAGGATTTGTTGTTCGCTTCTAAGGTTTGTAAGCATACCAAATCGAATACCATTGTATTGGCCAAAGGCCGCCAGCTTTGTGCCAGCGGAACCGGTCAGACCTCGCGAGTCGATGCTCTAAGACAGGCCATTGACAAAGCACGATCGTTCGATTTTGACCTCCAAGGAGCTGTGATGGCCAGTGATGCCTTCTTCCCTTTCCCAGATTGTGTGGAGATTGCCGACAATGCTGGAATAAAAGCAGTTATCCAACCTGGTGGATCCATAAAAGACCAGCTAAGCATCGACTATTGCAATGATAATAACTTGTCTATGGTATTTACAGGGGTACGTCATTTCAAGCACTAATTTTTTTACATTTGTAGGAAGACCACTTCTACATTAAAACTTACACCGTCGCCCTATGGGATTTTTTGACTTCCTGACAGAAGAAATAGCCATCGATCTTGGAACCGCAAACACGCTTATCATTCATAACGATAAGGTGGTTGTAGACGCCCCCTCCATTGTAGCCAGGGATCGCACAACCAAAAAGATCATCGCTGTTGGTAGGGAAGCCGCCCGCATGCAAGGAAAGACTCACGAAAACATCAAAACCATCCGCCCGTTGAAAGACGGCGTAATCGCCGATTTTGATGCCAGTGAGAAAATGATCTCCATGTTTATCAAGGACATTCCCGCCTTAAAAAAGAAGATCCTTACACCTTCCCTACGGATGGTGATTTGTATCCCTAGTGGGATTACCGAGGTAGAAATGCGTGCGGTAAAAGAAAGTGCGGAACGGGTAAATGGCAAAGAAGTGTATCTAATCCACGAGCCCATGGCTGCTGCCATTGGGATTGGGGTAGACATTATGCAACCCAAAGGAAACATGGTGGTGGACATAGGTGGAGGTACCACAGAGATTGCTGTAATCGCCTTAGGAGGTATCGTTTGTGACAAATCTGTAAAGATTGCCGGAGATGTATTTACCAACGACATCATCTATTATATGCGCACCCAGCACAACTTATATGTGGGAGAGCGAACGGCCGAAAAGATCAAGATACAGATCGGCGCTGCTACCGAAGATTTGGAATTACCCCCAGACGAGATGGCCGTACAAGGGCGTGACCTGCTAACTGGGAAACCGAAACAGGTAATGCTTTCTTATCGTGAAATTTCTAAAGCGCTAGACAAATCCATTCTCCGAATAGAAGACTCTGTAATGGAGACCCTATCGCAAACGCCGCCCGAATTGGCAGCAGATATTTACAATACCGGGATCTACCTAGCAGGTGGAGGCTCTATGCTGCGCGGTTTGGATAAACGTCTTTCCCAAAAGACCGACTTACCCGTGTATATAGCAGAAGACCCTCTACGAGCTGTTGTCCGTGGAACCGGAATTTGTCTTAAGAACCTCAACAAATACAAAAGTGTCCTGATCAAGTAAGCAATAACGTCCGATGCAGCAGATCATCTCCTTTTTTATCCGGAACAAAAACTTCCTGCTGTTTGCGTTTCTCTTTTTGATCTCCCTATCGCTTACCATTCAATCGCACGATTACCACAAGGGTAAATATGTTTCTTCCGCCAACTTTTTGGCAGGCGGGATTTTTGGGTTTAAAACCTCTATCACAGATTATTTCGACTTGGAGAAGCAAAACGAAATGCTAAGCGAAGAAAATAGAAGACTCCGTTTAAAACTTTCGAACAAAGGCCAAGATGCAGTATGGACTGCAAGTGAAGACAGCCTTTATAATATTTTATCGGCCAGGGTCATCAACAATAGTTACCACAAAACAAAAAACCATTTAACCCTCGACAAAGGGAGCAGAGATGGACTTAAAATAGACATGGGGGTAATTTCTCCACAGGGGGTAGTTGGTATCGTAGATGGGCTATCGGAGGGCTATGCCACGGTACAATCTGTACTTAATACCAATAGCCAAATAATTGGTGCGTTTAAAAAATCCAACCATTTTGGTACCATTAAATGGGATACAGCCAATCCTAATATTGTTCAATTATTAGAGATCCCTAGGTTGGCACCTGTGGCCTTAGGAGATACCATCGTAACCAACCAGCGTTCTACCATCTTCCCAGATGGCCTGCCAATTGGGACTGTAAGCCGGTTTGACCGCGACCCCGACCAAGATTATTACCAAATCGATGTACAACTATTTACAGATATGACCGCGGTAAAACACGTCTATCTGATCGAGAATACCGATGCTCCAGAAATCCAAGAACTAAAACTGCAAGTAGATGATACAGAACAATGAGGTACTGATCAATAGCGTGCGTTTTATCGTACTGGTTCTGGTTCAGGTTTTGCTCCTAAACCAAGTCAACCTATTTGGCTATGTGAACCCGTACATCTATCCGTTGTTTATCCTTGCCTTTCCGCTAAATGGAAACAAGACGTTGCTTATTTTCTTGGGCTTTGTACTAGGGCTTTCTATAGACATATTCGAAAATTCGGGCGGGGTCCATGCTGCGGCTACCACCGCCATCGCGTGGTTGCGACCAGTGGTTTTAAAGTATTCCTTCGGAATTAGCTACGAACACAATAATCTAAAAATTAGTCAGGCCCCATTGGTAAAACAAATCGTATATGTGTTATCAATGCTCCTCATTCATCACCTGATTCTATTTTCGCTGGAGGTATTTACCCTCGATCAGTTGAGCCTAATTTTACGCTCCACGGTATTATCTGCTCTGTTTAGCACTATTTTATGCTGCTGTATTCTCGTCCTATTTAGCCGAACCAACAGATGAGAAAACTACTACTGCTCGGTTTAGTGTTGATCAGTGGGTTGGTCTTTGGCGGCCGGCTCTTCTATTTACAGGTTTATAATTCTTCCTTTAAATCGCTTTCGGAAAGCAATGCAGTAAAGAAGATTTACGATTACCCGCAACGCGGATACATCTTCGATAGAAATGGTGAGTTGCTGGTCTCCAACCAGCCTTCTTACGATGTAATGGTGATCCCGAAAGACGTAGAGCCCTTCGATGAGGCCGAACTTTGCGACCTCCTACAGATTAGCCCCGAGTCTTTGAAAGAACGCCTTAGAAAGGCCGAAGTGTATTCTCCACGACTCCCCTCACCCATCATGCCGCAACTTACCAAAACGGAATACGCGGCCCTTTCGGAAAAGATGCACAAGTTTAAGGGCTTCTATATACAAAAACGCTCTTTGCGCGACTACCAGGTAGCCCACTCTGCCAATGTGCTTGGTTATCTATCGGAGGTTAATGAAGCCATCATCAATCGCAACCCCGACTACGATTTGGGAGAACTCATCGGTACTGGGGGCATAGAGAAACAATACGAGGGCGTATTACGTGGAAAGAAAGGAGTAAAATACATTCAAAAAGATCGCTTTAATAGAGACATTGGCCCTTATCAGGAGGGCGTTTTCGACACGCTTCCGGTACGGGGAAATGACATCATGCTCACCATCGATGCAACGCTTCAAAATTATGGAGAACAATTGATGGTAAACAAAAGGGGAGGCATTGTTGCTTTAGAACCAAAAACCGGCGAGATATTGGCATTGGTAGCAGGCCCTAATTATGACCCAGCCCTTCTGGTTGGGCGTGAGCGTTCTCGCAACTTTACCCGCCTGTATTACGACACCATCGCAAAACCACTTTTTGACCGCGTACTACAAGGAGAATACCCTCCAGGGTCCCCTTTTAAGGCCCTTACAGCATTAATCGGCCTTCAAGAAGGGGTCATAGACTTGGAAGAACGAATCTCTTGTTATGGAGGTTATCGTTACGGCCGCAATAGAAAGATGGGGTGCCACGAACACCGAAGTCCTTTGAGTTTGCAAGGCGGAATCGCCAATTCTTGCAACAGCTACTTCGCCACGGTCTATCGACGCACCATAGATAAATACAATACGCCTCAGGAAGGCATCGACAATTGGAGGAATCATTTGATGAGTTTTGGCCTAGGCCAGTACATGGGTTACGATTTACCAACGGGACGTCCGGGAAAAATACCAAGCTCTAAAACTTATAACCGTATCTATCAGTACCCTACCTACAAATGGTATACCCCGGCGACCATTTCTAATGCCATAGGGCAAGGAGAAGTATTGATGACCCCCATGCAGATGGTCAATTTTACGGCTGCCATAGCGAACCGAGGCCATTTTTATAGGCCACATATTATCAAAAAAGTGGTCGGTGCAGATACCATTCCTGCTAAATACAAGGAACGGCATCAAACCTCAATAGACCCAGAACTCTTCGAGCCGGTAGTGGATGGTATGTTTGATGTATACAATTACGGAACAGCAGAATACATCCAAGTTCCGGGAATCGAGATCTGTGGAAAGACAGGAACTGCAGAGAACTTTACACGAATAGATGGAAAACGGGTACAGCTGACAGACCACTCGGTTTTTGTTGCCTTTGCTCCGCGTAAAGATCCAAAAATCGCTATCGCCGTATTTATAGAAAATGGTTATTGGGGTTCGCGCTGGGCAGGACGCATCGCCGGATTAATGATAGAGAAGTATATAAACGGAGAGATTAGCCGTACAGATATGGAACGGTTTATCCTAGAAGGGAGCCTAGAAGAAGAATACGCTAAACCGCAAAGCGGAGCACCTTTCGAGATCAATAAATAAACATGGGAAGCAAAGTAAAATACGACTGGATTACCATAGGGCTTTTCGCTCTCCTGGTGCTTATCGGCTGGCTTAATATCTACTCTGCTTCCTTGGATAGCACATCTCATGCATTTATGGATTTTGATCAGATCTACTTTAAGCAACTGATTTGGATCGGGCTTAGCGTGGTGCTAATCGTATTTATCCTTGCCTTAGATTCTAAATTTTACGAGCGATTTTCGAGTATGATCTACCTGGTTTCGCTGCTGTCCCTTTTAGGCCTCTTTGTATTCGGAAAAGAAATCTCTGGAGCGACCTCTTGGTATTCTTTTGGCGGGGTAAGCCTGCAGCCCTCAGAATTTGCAAAGGCTGCGACAGCCTTGGCCCTTGCAAAATACCTCAGCGATCTCCAGACCGATATTAGGACCTTTAAACACCAATTAATCGCCTTTACGATAATCGCCATTCCTGCGCTGTTGATTATTCCACAACCCGACCCGGGAAGTGCCCTAGTCTACGGGGCATTTGCCTTTGCGATGTATCGGGAAGGCATGCACATAGTCTATTTGCTCCTGGGCTTTATCGCTGCCTTGTTGTTTGTTATAACCTTATTGATGGGAGTCCCTGCGGTTAGTGCTGCCGTCATCCTTCTGGCGGGACTGATCTTTTATTTCAACAGGAAGAAACGCCCCAATAGGTTTAAGTATGCTTTTATCGTATTGGCTTGTATCGGCTTCTCATTTTCGGTCAGTTACATCTTTAACAACGTCTTCGAACAACGTCATAGAGACCGCTTCAACATCGTACTAGGAAAAGAGGTAGATAATAAAGGAATTGGTTACAACACCAACCAAAGCGAAATCGCCATTGGTAGCGGCGGCTGGACTGGAAAAGGCTGGACAAAAGGAACGCAAACAAAAGGAAATTTTGTCCCCGAACAGCATACAGACTACATTTTTAGCACCGTCGGGGAGGAATGGGGCTTCCTGGGAAGTATGTTGGTTATCTCGTTGTTTATCGCGTTAATCGTTCGCATCTTGATCTTGGCAGAAAGGCAACGGTCACAATTTAGCCGGGTGTATGGGTACGGGGTAGCGGCCATCCTATTTGTACATTGTTTTGTAAATATTGGGATGGTTACTGGATTGGTTCCAACCATCGGTATCCCCCTTCCCTTCTTTAGTTATGGAGGATCTAGTTTATGGGGCTTTACCATACTGCTATTTATCTTTGTTCGCTTGGATGGATCTAACTACTATTACACCTAAAGCTCCTCTTTCCAATACGCTAGCGGCTGTTCCCCTTCTAATTTAGTTTCCACCTCAGGATTTAATCCTACAAAGAAATCGATTCCGGTTTCTTCCTCTAGCCTGTCTATGGTTACCACATATTCGTAAAAGGAATCACTTAGTTTTTCGTTGGGAATTAAAAAGGCTATCGCCCTTGGATTGCTATCGCTATTATCGACCACTATCTTATAAAAATAGGCCGGCACAGAGACATCTTCTTCCCCTATAGAAGGTAAACCATCTGTTAGCACCCCACCAGTTACCACATAAACCCCATCGTGCTTTTTGGCCCAATAGCGTACCTTTTGCTCCAATCGGTTCCAAATTCCGCTATTAAACCCAGGGTCTTGCGGACTCACATTGCTCAATAAAAAGGTTTGATTGTAGGCCTCTACAGACTGCTTGCGGTCTGCAGCTGGGAGCAAATGTCCTTTGTTGTAGGCGCTGTTTTTGTAATTGTAAAAGCGTGCCGAACCTGTCTTTACCGCAGGATCATCTTCAAAATAAGGGCGTTTATATTTTTTCTTCGAAAGGTGTTCTGGCCTTAGCGAATAAGCTACCCATTCTGCCTGTTCGTGTTCTTCTAAATACGACAAGGCATGTAGCTTATAAATTATCAGCTGTCCATTTGCCTTTGGCAAAAACTCGGAACCGAACTCGGCACTGATCTGCACCTCGCTACTATTTTCGGTGGCCTCCATAGATAGCGGGGGCTCTGGCTGTTTTTCCTCTAGGTAAAACAAAAAGGCAGTAACGGCGATCACCAAGATGATATATCCTATTTTCCTTCCCATCAATTTTTAACGTCTAATACATCTCTTAAAGCATTCCCCATCAACATAAAAGCCGTTACCAAACTCATAATGGCCAAGCCCGGCACTAGGGCCAAGTAGGGTTTCCCTAAAATAATGTAGGCATAATGATCTTTGATAATACCTCCCCAACTCGGCATGGGGGGTTGGGCGCCTATCCCAAGAAAACTAAGGCCGCTTTCTATCAAGATGGCACTTGCAAAGTTTGCAGCAGAAATAATTATTACAGGCGCTATGCTATTGGGGAGTATATGTTTGGTAATCACTCGCCAATGACCATAACCCAAAGCCTTGGCTGCAGTAACATACTGCTGCTGCTTTACGGCCATCACTTGTCCGCGAACCACTCTGGCAACTTCTACCCACATGGTGAGCCCTACGGCGATAAATACCTGCCAAAACCCCTTGCCTAAAGCCAAGGTAATGGCAATAACCAAGAGTAAAGTAGGAATGGACCAAGTAACATTAATGAGCCACATAACTACCGTATCGACCTTCCCTCCAAAATATCCTGCCATCGCCCCTAGGCTAACACCGATAAGCAGAGAGATAAAAACCGCTACAAAACCGATGGCCAGCGAGATTCTGATTCCGACAAGCATACGACTCAACAGATCACGACCGTATTTGTCTGTCCCTAGTATAAAGGTTCTATACGTAATATAGCGAGCAGGGATCTCTTCTACGGTTTGGGCAAGGGGAAAAGCTTCTAGGGGATAAAATTTTACAAGACCTGCCTGACCGTCTGGGCTATAGTTTACAATATTAATTCCATCCTCTGCCAGATTATAATCTAATAAGGGTACTTCAGACTCCCCGCTTTTTCTTCCCAGAAAAAACTGCTCTAATTTCCCTTGCTTTACCTCCTTAGATGGGATGCGCAGCAAATCTACAGCGAATCCAGGTTGCTTGGAGTGAATCGCCAAATGCATTTGATTGGCATTGCGTGTATTATCTGGCGCCAAGGCATAAGCAAAAATAGCCACCAGGGTGCAGATCACTAAAAAAGTTAAACTAAAAACGCCCCAGAAGTTCTTCTTAAACTTTTGGAGCGCTATAGTACTTAATGATTGAGATCGATTCACATGGTAAATGTAGCTAATTTAATTCTTGATATCGGCCAATTTTCCACGTCGGATGTTATTCATCTTAAGATCTTGTAAAACGTTTACCGCCTCTTCGATATAGATATCGCGAGCCAAGTTTTTATGCCAACGCTTACGCTTGTCACGCAAGGTGGTATCCTCCTTCATCAGAGCAACCTCATTAGGCAGCGAACGATAGGTTAAACGGTTATCGTAATCCTTAAGGGCTTCGTATTTTTTTGTCTCATTCTGCATACGTGCATTTTCTGCCTTGTACTCCTGGTAATTAAGACTTACCACAGAACGATCGCGTTGTTGTTTTACCCAACGGGCGTTGTCTTCGATAAGCTGTAATTGAGCCGACTTTTCCATCCGCTCTTTACTGCGCTTAATGGTTCCCTCGTAATCGATATACCCATCCCATTGGTCAAACTTGGCCGCAGAGATTTCGTCGTAAGGTAACGGATTGTCATAATCGCGTTCCCCTAAGTCTATATAACTGTATTTATCTGGCATCACCACATCGCTCTTTACCCCTTCCAATTGGGTAGAACCACCGGTAACTCTATAAAACTTCTGAGTTGTCAGCTTTAAGGCGCCCATGTCACCAAGGTCGTTTTTGCGTAACCAACGGTTCAGATCGATTACATTTTGAACTGTTCCTTTTCCATAAGATTGCTCACTACCAATGATGATTCCTCGTTTGTAATCTTGCATGGCGGCTGCTAGTATTTCCGAAGCAGATGCTGACAATTCATTTACTAGAATCACCAAAGGACCATCCCAAACAACATCGTCATCATCATCGCTTAACACCTCTTTACGCTCTCCTACAGAAGCTACTTGCACTACAGGGCCTTCTTTGATGAACAGTCCTGCAATGTCCACAGCGGTTCGAAGCGATCCTCCTCCGTTACCACGAAGGTCTAACACCAAGCCGTCCATGCCCTCTCTTTTTAAGCTCTCTATTTCTTTTTTAACATCGGTGGCCGCGTTTCGCTCGCCATAGTCACTCATATCAAAATAGAAGGCCGGAAGGTTTACCAAACCAAATTTTTGTTCTTCCTTTTCTATCAACGTAGACTTGGCATAGGTCTCTGCCAATTCCACCACATCGCGAGTAATAGTCTCTTCTTCAATACTACCGTCTACCCGCTTAATGGTTAAAGTAACCTTGGTTCCTTTTGGGCCTTTAATCAGTTTAACCGCGTCATCAACGCGCATACCGACTACACTTACAGCTTCCTCTTCATCCTCCTGGCGCACCTTCATAATCAGGTCGCCCACTTCCATATGCTCACCTCTCCAAACAGGGCCGCCACTTATTACTTCAATTACCTTGATATAGTCGTTTTTCTTTTGCAATCGCGCACCGATTCCTTCCAGTTTTCCACTCATTCGCATATCAAAACGATCGCGATCTGGAGGAGCAAAATAATTGGTATGTGGGTCGAACTCTGCCACCACCGAATTTAGGAAGGAGGCAAAATAATCCTTACGCTCTAAGTCTTTGGTAAAATCGAAATAGTCACTCAAAGAAGTACGAGTCGATTTTCTGGAAGCCTCTTCCATCTCGGCCTCGCTCATCGGTTCTTTATCGGTATCTGCTTCGTTGTCTGATTGCTCGGTCATCAAATCGTAATAATTGGAGATGGACGAAAATTTAAGCTGTGCTCTCCAACGCTCGTTGAGCTCAGATTTGGAACTCACATAACCCATCTCTTCGTAATCTACGTTGATGGTTTCGTTTTTAGTGTAATCGAAGGGCTCGGATAGTACATTAATGTAAATGCCTTCTGCCTCTTTTTGACGCTGGACGTATCTGTCGTAAACCAAATTAAAAAACGTCAGTTCTTTATTGATTAGCTGATCGTCAATTTGGTGCTTGTAGACTTCGAAGTCTTCTATGTCCGAGACATGGAAATAGCGTTTAAGAGGGTCCATGGTATCGATAAAACTATCGTAAACCCCTTCAGAAAAGGCATCATCCATATCCTTAGGATCGTAATGGCCTTGTTCTAACACATAGGTAATTAGATCGACCAGTAATTTATCTTTATCTGGGTTGTCAAATTCTCTGGTAGTGAAGCTACAGGAAGCAGCCGCCACAAGTACTAACAACAATAGTACTTTCAAATTCTTTTTCATGATTCGCATAAAGTCCACATTTGTAATCACCTAAAATAGCTAAAAAACCGTGCCAAACTGGTGTGTTGATACTAATTTTTTGTTAAACCAAAAAAGGCTGTCAATGCCCTCTAAAAAGTGTATTTTTATGCTTTAAAACCTGCATTTTGGACGAACGACCTCTAATTCTTATCACCAATGACGACGGTATTACCGCACCTGGTATTAGAACCTTGATTGCGGTGATGAAAGAATTGGGAGACATTTGCGTGGTGGCTCCAGATTCTCCTCAAAGCGGAATGGGCCATGCCATTACCGTTAACGACACCCTGTATTGTGACCCTGTTACGGTAGACGCCCAAGCCACCCATAAAGAGTATAGTTGTAGTGGCACTCCGGTAGATTGTGTCAAGCTGGCTGTACGAGAAATCTTGGGTAGAAAGCCCGATTTATGTGTAAGCGGTATCAACCATGGAAGCAATTCTTCTATCAATGTTATTTACAGCGGAACTATGAGTGCAGCGGTCGAGGCCGGAACCATGGGTATTCCATCCATAGGCTTTTCGTTGTTGGATTATGGCATGGACGCCGACTTCCAGCCCTCTAAGGATTTTATTAAAAAAATTGCAGAACACGCCCTTCAAAATGGAATGCCAGATGGTGTCGTTTTAAATGTTAACATCCCAAAACTCCCGGCGAATCAAATTAAGGGTATAAAAGTATGCCGACAAGCCAAAGCGCATTGGGTAGAAAATTTTGACAAACGGACCAACCCCTTAGGGCGGGAATATTATTGGCTTACCGGGCAGTTTGTAAACGAAGATTCGGGCACCGACACAGATGAATGGGCCTTGGAGCAGGGCTATGTATCTGTTGTTCCTGTGCAATTCGACCTAACCGCCCATCATGTATTAAGCACTCTGAACGACTGGAATTTATGATGAAAAAGGAGATTTTAATCGGCTTTTTAACCGGAATCATCTTTAATGCCTTGGGGGTCATTTTGGTTATTTGGCTATTATCCATGGCCAAGGGCTCCTCTTTCCAGGCCACCTTCGATATGTACTATTATGGTGGTAATTTATGGATGCTGATAACCTTGGGGGCCTTGCCTAACTTGGCCGCCTTTTTTGGATTTTTAAGACAGAATCGAGAGTATAGAGCCCGAGGTGTTTTGCTGGCGACTTTCGCCGCAGCCATCTCTGCATATTTGATCTATTTTTTGTGATATGAAGTATTACCTCATCGCCGGCGAAGCCTCTGGAGACTTGCATGGTTCCAATTTAATGGAAGCCATCAAGCAGTGCGATCCAGATGCCGAATTTCGGTTTTGGGGAGGCGACCTGATGCAACAGCAAGGGGGGACGATGGTGAAGCATTATCGAGATTTGGCCTTTATGGGGTTTTTGGAGGTGGTATTAAACTTACGTACCATCTTACGCAACATAAGCCTGTGTAAAAAGGACATCGCATCCTTTTCCCCAGACGTGTTGATCTTTATCGACTATCCGGGGTTTAATTTGCGCATCGCCAAATGGGCCAAACAAAAGGGCTACCCTACGCATTATTATATTTCACCCCAAATCTGGGCTTGGAAAGAAGGCCGGATCAAGGACATCAAAAGAGATGTGGATGCCATGTATGTAATCCTTCCCTTCGAAAAATCTTTTTACGAAGACAAGCACCAGTTCCCTGTGCATTTTGTCGGCCACCCACTGATCGATGCTATTGCCAAAAGACCCTTGGTAGAAGCAGACGAATTTAGAAACCGGCACGGCCTTGACGAGCGACCCATAATTGCCCTTTTACCTGGAAGCCGGAAGCAGGAAATCAGCAAGATGCTTTCCATCATGCTTACCATGGTAAAAAACTACCCAGGACATCAATTTGTCATTGCAGGTGCTCCTAGCCAAGAAGCTTCCCTTTACCAATCCCAGACCACCAATAAGGATGTAAAACTGATATTAAATGACACCTACGACCTACTGGGTTTGGCTACGGCAGCCTTGGTTACCTCTGGAACAGCTACCCTTGAAACCGCCTTATATAAGGTGCCGCAGGTTGTTTGTTATAAAGGCAATGCCGTATCATACCAAATTGCCAAACGGGTTATCAAGCTTAATTATATCTCTTTAGTCAACCTCATTTTAGACAAGCCGGTGGTTACCGAACTGATTCAGGCAGACCTCAACGAAGAACGCTTACAGGAAGAGCTCGACAAAATTTTAGATCCCTATCACCGAGCTGTTTTGTTTATCGATTACTTCGACCTAGAACAAAAACTAGGTGGCCAGGGCGCTAGCTTAAAAACCGCCAAACTAATCACAGCGGCCATCTCGAAATAGGCTTGGCCCTCTTCTGTATTTTTATTTTTGAAAGAATTGCGCTACATTTAGTCGAACGAAACCCCATTTCGACATGAAGAAACTTTTTTTGTTTCTGAGCCTGACCATGTTATGTCTTTCCTGCGGAGGTTCTAAGCAACCTACAGCCACTTCTTCCTCTAAAAAATCGAACAAAAGCGTAGATCGCATAGTGACTCATGCCCAAGAATTTGAAGGTACCCGCTATAAATTTGGTGGTACCGACAAACGCGGGATGGATTGTTCTGGCCTGGTGTACGTATCCTTTCAGGAAGAAAGCATCGCATTGCCGCGTATTTCGCGCGACATGGCCAAACAAGGAAAACGCATCGATTTAAGCAAAGCTCAAAAAGGAGACCTGGTCTTTTTCCAAACCAATAAAAACCGAAAGGTGATCAACCACGTAGGCTTGGTTGTGGCCAATTTTAACGGAAAAATACAGTTTATCCATTCTACAAGTTCGCGGGGGGTTATCACCTCTTCTATGGACGAGCGCTATTGGAAATCTGCCTTTGTCGAAGCCCGACGCGTGATTTAAATTTGTAACTTTAAGCTTCCTCTCTGGTTGTTCGGTACCCGACAACCGACATGCATACACTTTTTACACCCTTGGCAGCTATCTGTGTTAGCTTTGCGCTCGGCATTGGGATACAACCTTATTTGAACGTTTCCCTAGCAAATCTGTTGGTCTTCTTCGGAATATTTATCGGCCTACTCCTGGGCGTATATTTCATTGTAAAACAGCGGCGACTAAAAGGACAATTGTTCTTGCTAGTGAGTTGTCTTTGCCTTACGACATTAGGGGCGTTTTGTTATTATGGGCATCAAGAAATCCGGGCCACAGATCATTATCTACATCGGCCCAAACTGTGGCAAGGCGTGCATCAAATTCGAATAGACCAAAGCATGCGTTCCACAGCCTATAGCGATCGGTATTTGGCGCAAATTAGCTCGCTAAATGGACACGCCAGCTCGGGTCAAATTCTATTTAGCATATATAAGGATAGCCTCTGTAAACCGCTTACGCCCGGAGAACATCTATTGATTACTGGGACGCTTAAACAAATCGATCCTCCAACCAATCCCCATCAATTTAACTACCGGGCTTACTTAGGTAACCAACAAGTATATGGGCAACTAAGCGGTTCTTATAAAAATGTCATCGAATATTTTGAGACCAAACACAGCTTGTTTACGTTGGCCCAAGTGCTGCGGAATAAATTAGGCCAACTACTTCGAAACTCTGGGCTAAGCGATAATAGTACCGCACTAAGCAGTGCTTTACTATTAGGCGATAAAAAGCAACTGAACCGGCCCTTATATGAGGCTTTTGCCGATGCCGGTGTGGTTCATTTACTGGCGGTTTCTGGCCTGCACGTTGGCATCCTGTATTGGATCTTACTTGGCAGCCTTCGACCATTGTGTGGTTTGGGAATAAAACGCAGCCACTTACAACTATTGGCGATTGTGATACTATGGGGTTATGCTCTACTTACTGGTTTAAGCCCCTCGGTGGTACGTGCCGTTTTTATGTTTAGCCTCATTGGCCTTGCCGGAATGACCAATCGATCTGGCAACTCCTTAAATGCCTTGTTTACGGCACTGTTGTTTCTATTGCTAGCACGTCCCAACTGGCTATTCGAAATCGGCTTCCAACTAAGTTTTGTAGCGGTGTTCTTTATTCTGTGGTTACATCCGATTTTAGTCGCTTGGTGGAATCCTAGTTTTTGGCTGCTAAAAACCATCCGCGACTTAATAGGTGTATCCCTAATAGCACAATTGGGAGTTGCTCCGCTCTGCTTGCTTTACTTTCATCAGTTCCCTGGCCTGTTCCTAGTCGCTAATTTGGCCTTGCTCCCTTGTATGTCTGTTTTGCTTTCCATCGGCCTGCTTGTACTTCTATGCCTTTTACTTAGCATTAACATAGCATGGTTGATAAAGCTCTACGACGGTCTGTTGCAATTAATGGTTTCTTGGGTAGAGTGGGTGGCAGCCCAAAGCGACTTTTTGCTACAGCATATCTCCTTTAACCAATTAGAGGTCTGGACATTCTATGCTGCTCTGGCTGGCTTGTTGTTTTGGATAAAAAATCGAAATTCAAAGAGTACCACTCTAATGGTTTTAGGAGGGCTGTCTTTTCTACTCGCTCAATTCCACTACACTTTACTGCTACCTAAGGACCAATTGGTCGTTTTTCATCTTAGAGGAAAAAGTTTGTTAGGGGTCATAGAAAAAGATCGATTAAAGAGCTATTCTTATACTACGACATCTTATACCGAACAATTACTAAGCAGTTTTGCAGTAGGAGATCGCCTAATATATTGCGAGCCCAAACAACTAGACCATGTGGTCGCTATTGGCAACAAAGTGCTACTGGTCGTAGATAGAAGAGGCTATTTCCCGAATCAAAAAGTAGATATGGTGTTATTGCGTGCAGACAGCAAAGTTGCGCTAGACCGATTACTTCTGCAGACTAAACCCGAGCTGGTTATAGCCGATGGCAGCAATTATGGCAAGCAAATAAACCGATGGAAAGCCAGTTGTAGGGCCGCAGGGATTCCGTTTTACAATACGGCAATCGATGGAGCCCTGCGATGGAATCAGTCTATGAATTCGCCTTGAAAATCCTGCTGGTATTCTTCCCAAGCTGCCTTGGTGGTAAGGGTTTTATAATCGTCGTTGGCGATCATCTTAAGGTAGATCTCGATCTGCGAAGGGGTTCTATAACCTGCTATCTGCTGGATAAGGCTCCCTTGGTCATCGAAGAATACAATAGTGGGATAGCCTCTAACCTTTAATGCGGTGGTAAATTGGTGGGCATAATTACGGCCTCTCTTTTTGGGGTCGAAATCTGGGTTTTCAAAAATCCTACCGTGGTAGTTGATGGTCTCTGTACCTTCAGCATTAAATTTTACCGCATAGTAGTTATCGTTTACAAATTGGGCGACCTCCTCTTTCTTAAAGGTGTTCTTGTCCATCAATTTGCAAGGGCCACACCATTTGGTATAGACATCGACCATGATCTTCTTAGGATTCTTCTTCTGAGCTTCCAAGGCCTCGTTCATGGTCATCCACTCGATTTCCTGAGCCTGAAGACCTAAGGTAAAAACACATAACAAAACAGTAAGTACTAAACGCATCTGTAAAATTTTATCCGAAATATAACAAAAAGCGTTCCAAGAGGAACGCTTTTTATATGAAGCTTAACGTTGGGCAGCACTTATCGAACCCCGTGCATGAGTCGCTTTAAGGTTTTATTGAGCAAGGCGGAAATAAGGCCGACTCCTATCGGTATCAAGGTAAATATCAAAAAGAAGGTGCTCATGCTATAGGCCTCGGAGATCTTGTCGATCATCCCACCCATAGTTCCTGCTGCTTTTTGACCAACCGCGATGGCGAGGTACCAAACTCCAAACATAAAGCCAATCATACGGGGTGGCACCAACTTACTGAGGTACGACAGCCCTACCGGCGATATACATAGCTCGCCCATGGTATGGAAAAGATAGGCCAGAATTAAAAACATCATACTGACAGAGGCCGTTTTGGCTCCTGGAGGTATGGCCGTAGATCCATAGGCCAAAAAGGCAAAACCAAGCCCTAAGAGCACCAAGCCAATGGCGTACTTCATTGCAGCGCTCGGATTGTACTTGCTCTCCCACCAACGGGAAAAGAAGGGTGCAAGGGTAATGATAAAGAAGGAATTCAATATCCCAAACCAAGTGGCGTCCACTTCTGTTCCTGGTTGAGAAAATTTATCGTCTAATCGGAAAATCACCAAAAACCAAAGGCCGATAAAGGCAATGGCCAAGATCACATTCGACATTCCGATTTTTTTAAAGGTCTTTTTTGCCAATAATATCAATACCCAGGAAATGATAATTAGGGGAACTGTCGTTAATATGGCATCGATTATTTTAAAGGTCATCGCCGCGTTGCCTTCTAAGGTACGGTCTGTATAATCGCGGGCGAACAACGTCATAGACCCTAAGGATTGTTCAAAGAAACTAAAAAAGAAAACCGTAAAGACCCCAAATACCGAGACGGCGATAATCCGATCGCGCACCAAGGGTAGGTAACGGGAGATCCTACTGATAAGCAATGTTAAAAACAAGGCCAGCCCAAATAAGACGACCACATTAGAGCCGCTTAATCCACCCAATTCGAAAGGCAACATATTAGTATCACCAATTTTTTCCATGGGGTCGTTAAACAGGTAGAGCAAGCCACAAATGGCCGCACCGTACATCAATACTTTATCGCGGGTGGTAAAAGGATTTAGCTTCTCGTCCTTCATGGGGAGTTCCTGCTCTGCAGGAGCCTCCTCGTTGATGTTCTGTGGTAGTTCGACCTCGTGCAGAATACTTGGTTTAGCGCCCACTTTTCCGAAGAGATCCTTGGCCAGCCAAAACTGTAGCATCCCCAGAAACATAAAGATCCCTGCTAGCCCGAAGCCCCAAGACCAACCAAAATTCTCGGCGAGATACCCGCATAGCATCATACCAAAAAAGGCCCCGGCATTTACCCCCATATAGAAGATGGTATAGGCCCCGTCCTTTTTAGATTCCTTGCCCCGGTACATTTCGGAAATAATAGAAGTGATATTAGGCTTAAAGAAACCTGTCCCGATAACCAATAAGGCCAAACCTAGATAAAAGGACATAGTGGTCTCTAAGGCCATAGAGGCGTGTCCCAAGGTCATAATTAAACAACCGATTACTACCGCTATTCGATAGCCCGTAATTTTATCCGCAATCCAGCCCCCGATAATCGGTGTTAAATAAAGCAAGGAGGCATAGGTCCCAATAAGTGCCAAGGCATTTTCGCGTGCCCAACCCCATCCAGGATTATCATCTATAAGTGGGGCGGTTAGGAAAATAACCAAGAGGATTCGCATCCCATAAAAGGAGAAACGCTCCCACATCTCTGTAAAGAACAACACAAACAATCCGGCCGGGTGGCCGATGACAGTGTCTTTAAATAAATTTTCGATATCGGTTTTCATAAGGCGATAAATTAGGTTGTTTATAGGTACAAAAAAGCCTTATAGGAATGCTATAAGGCTTTTGTAAATGTTTTATTGGTTGTCGGCCAACTCGAAGCCTTCGGCTTCTTCGTACTTCATCTCACGCTCGTTGTCCTCCGCACCATGAGTTAAGAACTCCAACTTCTTGCGGAACAGCATCACCAACAACCCGAAGGCCACACAGAAGACCGCGATCCCTGTAAAGATGGTAAACTCTCCCATGCTCTCGGAAGCTTCTCCTAATAATCCAGCCAGTTTGTTACCGAAACCGGTCATGGCAAAATAAACCCCCATCATAATGGAAGCATACTTAACCGGCGATAGCTTGGTGATATAAGACAAGGCCACAGGCGAAATACAAAGTTCTCCAACAGTATGGAACAAATAAGCCAAGACCAACCAGTACATGGCAGAAGCTCCAGTGCTTTCGAATTCGGCAGAAGCCGCAGACATAAAGAAGAAACCGGTTCCCATGATGATCAATCCGACAATCATTTTAAACAGCGAGGTAGAGACCTTGCCCTTTAATTTTCTTTTGGCCCAATACAGCGCAACAGAAGTACCTAAGAAGATGATAAACATCGCATTTAATGACTGGAACCACGAAGCTGGCACTTCCCAGCCCATCAGCATTCTGTTGGTGTTCTCACTAGCGTAAATATTCATCAGACCACCGGCCTGCTCGAACGCACCCCAGAAAACGATTACCAACAAGAAAGAGATAAATAATACCACCACTCGATCTTTTTCGATTTTGGTCAATGGACGCTTCATAGCAGCCTTTTCCTCTTCATTCTCTGAAGCCCCTAGGAAGTTACCCACATACTTTAGGTGTTTTTGCCCAAGAAGGTATTGTAGCAATCCGGCTGCCATCCCAATTCCGGCCAAACCGAAACCATAATGCCATCCATGAACCTCACCTACATAGCCCACGATTAAACTAGACAAGAATGCCCCTACGTTAATCCCGATATAGAAAATGGTAAATCCTTTATCTCGGCGAATGTCACCTTGCTCGTACAAACCTCCTACCATGGTAGAGATGTTCGGTTTAAGCATTCCAACCCCGGCAATAATCAAGCCCAAACCAGAATAAAAGGCCCACATTTCTTCGACTGCCAAAATACTATGTCCTGCAACCAGCAGTATCCCTCCGACAAGGACGGATTTTTTCTGCCCTAAAAACTTATCCGCAATCCAACCTCCAGGAATGGACGCCACATACACCAACATGGTGTACCAGCCATACAAGGCAAGTGCCTCTCCGTTAGACCAACCCAGACCAGCATTATCGCCAGCGGTTTCGGCAACTAGATAAAGCACCAAGATGGCGCGCATTCCGTAGTAGGAAAAACGTTCCCACATTTCGGTAAAAAACAGCACATAAAGCCCAACCGGATGGCCGAACAATTGTTTTTGTTGTGATAAAGCAGTAGACATATTATTGGTTGTTAATTAGTAAAGTCGTGATTAGTTTTTGATCTCTGTCATCATGCTCTCGGGCTCGCCCAAGGACTCTTTGACAAATTTGGTCATCTTGCGGAACAAATGCATACGGGTGTTTCCGCCATAAATCCCATGGTTTTTGTCCGGGTAGACAGCCCAATCGAAATCTTTGTTGGCTTGTACCAAGGCTTCTACCAGACGCATGGTGTTTTGGGCGTGCACATTGTCGTCTGCACTCCCGTGTACAAGTAAGAAGTCTCCTTTTAACTTATTGACATGGCTTAGTGGGGAATTGTTATCGTAGCCCTCCGGGTTTTCTTGAGGGGTTTGCATATAACGCTCTGTATAAATGGTGTCGTAAAAACGCCAGCTACTAACCGGTGCTACTGCAACGGCCATAGAGAAGGTATCGTTCCCTTGAAAGAGACAATTGGAAGACATAAAGCCTCCATAGCTCCAACCCCAAATCCCGATGCGGTTGGCATCGATATATGGCAGTTCGCCTAGTTTTTTTGCGGCCGCGATCTGATCCTCTACTTCGTACTTTCCGAGTTCCTTCTGGGTCATCTTTTTAAAGTCACGCCCTTTTAAACCGGTACCTCTACCGTCTACACAGGCGATGATGATCCCGTCCTGTGCTAGCATCTGATGCCAGTAGTCGTTGGAACCTCCCCAGCGATTGGCTACAGATTGCGATCCCGGACCAGAGTACTGATACATAAACATCGGGTACTGCTTATTTGGGTCGAAATCCTTGGGCTTGATCATGTACATGTTTAGGCGCTCTCCTTTTATTTCGATGGTAGAGAATTCCTTTTCCGATAAGGTATAACCAGAAAGCTTGTCGCTTAGCGCATTGTTGTTCTTGATCTCTCGAACCAAGTTCCCACTGATTGCTTCCCTGAGGGAAAAGGTATAAGGCGTATCGGCGCTAGAAAAAGTATTGATAAAGTAAGAATAGTCTGCACTAAAAGCAGCACTATTACTACCCGGCCCATCTGTAAGACGAACTTTGTTTTTTCCGGTAGAAGTGATGGAGTACACATCGCGGTCTATACTGCTGCGTTCCGAAGACTGAAAATAAATTCGCCCAGTGTTAGGGTCCAATCCGTAATAGCGGGTGACCTCCCAAGGTCCTTCGGTTACCTGACGAATCAATTTCCCACTTTTGTCGTAGTGGTAAATGTGGTTCCAGCCATCCTTTTCGCTGGTCCAGATAAAGCTATTATCGTTTAAATAGGTAAGATCGTTGGTGACATCGACATAAGCGTCGTCCGTTTCTTTTAGTATGAGCGAAGCAGAAGCTGTAGGCGCGTCGATAAAGATCAGTTCTAAAATGTTTTGGTGACGATTGGTTACCTGCACACTTAGGGTATTGTTATCGTGGGTCCACTCTATGCGAGGAATGTAGTAATTCTCGAAGGCGGAAAGATCTACCTGCTGGGTTTTTCCACTTTGCAAATCGTGGATGTGTAAAGAAACATCGGCATTCTTCTCTCCCGCTTTTGGGTATTTAAAAACCGTTTGAGTCTGGTAAAGCTCTTCTCCATAAACATCCATCGAAAACTCGGGCACATCCGTCTCGTCAAAACGAATATAGGCAATATATCGCCCATCTGGAGACCAATCGAAGGCACGAACGAAGCCAAATTCTTCTTCGTAGACCCAATCTGTAATCCCGTTGATGATTTTGTTTTTAATGCCGTCGGAAGTGAGCTGTTTGGTCTCTCCGCTAGCCAAGTCTTTTACGTAAATATTGTTCTGATAACCATAGGCAATCTGAGTCCCCGCCTTGTTAAAGGTAGGCTCTTGTACCTGGTTCTCCGAAAGTAGGGTTGCTGTTTTGGTGTTAGTATCGTATACGTAGTAGGTCCCCAAAGAAGAACGACGAAAGATCTGCTTAAGCTTAGTAGATAACAAAATCTTGGATTCGTCTTCGCTAAACTCGTAAGAGATAAAGTAGTTGATATCATCTAGGTTGTCACTGCTTAATAGTGTTCGAACCTTTTTACCGCTTTCGTAGTCGTAAACGTCTATGGCAGCTATCCCTTGGGATCTGTTGTAATCTAGAACAGAGTACTCTTTACCATTTTTGAGGGAACGTAAGACATCCATTCGTTCTGTCCTAAATGCTCCGCCCCAAATCTCTTCTAAGGTAATGTCTTTTTGCTGTGCTTGTAAGGAAGTGGTTATTCCGAGGAATAACAGCACAGCGGTGGAAAGTGTTCTTTTCAAGTTTTTCCGATTTAATTCTGTCAAGTTTACTAAAAATTTAACGAAAAACCGCCGATTTTTCTGTTAAATGCGCTATTAGAACACCTATATCGGAACCCAAGAAAACTACAGATTCCTGTATCTTTGTCTATAGATTTCTAGCTAGATGAATGCAAAACTGGTAAATGGCTTCTCGCGTTGGACCAAAGATGAGAAGATTGAATGGCTTACCCAATCGTATCTCAATCGCGACGATGAAGCGCGAAATACCCTGCTGCAGTATTGGAACCCCAATAAAAAACTGCAAGGCCTGCATGACGACTTTATCGAAAATGCGTTAAGCAACTATTATTTGCCTTATGGTGTTGCGCCTAATTTTATTATAGACGGAATTCCTTACGCCTTGCCCATGGTTACTGAAGAGAGCTCGGTAGTGGCTGCCGCTAGTAACGCCGCCAAGTTTTGGAGCGAAAAAGGCGGATTCAGCACGGAAATCGTCGGCACTCAAAAATGCGGACAGGTGCATCTTCGCTACCAAGGAAATCAGGCCCTTTTGCAATCCTTTTTTGATGCCTATAAGCAGGACCTGATCGGGTCTTTGGACCAGCTACAAGCCAATATGAAAAAGCGAGGCGGTGGATTGGTAGATTTAGAGCTTCAGGATTTGACCGAACACTTAGACGACTATTACCAACTGCATGCTACCTTCGAGACCGGAGATGCCATGGGCGCCAATTTTATCAATAGCTGTTTAGAGCAATTGGCAACCCGACTGGAACAACTGGCCCTGACCTATCAAGGTTTTGAGGCCTCTGGAGTACGTCCGCAAGTTGTGATGAGTATATTGTCCAATTATGTGCCAGACTGCCGGGTTAAAGCTAAGGTGAGCTGTACTGTTAAAGAACTCGCTCAGGCTGGTGTAGACGGAGACCACTTTGCACAAGATTTTGTGAAGGCCATAGCCATGGCACGAGAAAACGTGTATAGGGCTGTAACCCATAACAAAGGCATTATGAATGGTATCGATGCTGTTATCGTAGCAACTGGGAACGACTTTAGAGCAGTAGAAGCTGGGGTGCACGCTTATGCGTCTAGAGATGGGCAATACCGTAGCCTTACCAATGCCTGGATAGACAATAATGAGATTTTCCATTTTGAACTCGAGGTACCGCTGGCCTTAGGAACTGTAGGAGGACTTACTCGCCTCCACCCCTTGGTAGGTGTTAGCATGAAAATATTAAATCAGCCCGATGCGAAACAATTAATGCGCCTAGTCGCAGTGGCTGGCCTTGCACAAAATTTTGCGGCGGTTAAATCGCTTGTCACTACCGGAATCCAAAAGGGGCATATGAAGATGCATCTGCTCAACATCTTAAACCAATTGGGCGCCGACGAAAAAGAAAAAGGAGCGGCCATAGACTATTTTGAAAAAGAAACGGTGTCGCATAGCTCTGTGAGTAACTACCTAGACACCCTTAGATCCTAATGCGTTTTTATAGCCCAGGCAAACTTTTGATTACGGCAGAATATGCGGTCTTAGACGGAGCCAAAGCTTTAGCCCTACCCACCAAACTAGGGCAATCTTTAGAAGTCGGTCCAGCAGCCCCTGGACACTTATCATGGACAGCGCTACTGGACAATGGACAGCCTTGGTTTACGGCTCAATATGCCTGGGACGGCAGCAAATGGGGCAGCCAGAGCGAGGAAACCGAGATTCTAACCCTAGAGCGAATCTTTACTGCGGTTAGACGTTTAAACCCACAGGCACTCGACCCGAGTTTAGGTTATCGGGTGGTAACCCAGTTGGAGTTCCCGACAGATTTTGGTCTGGGCAGTTCTTCTACCCTCATCAATAATGTTGCACAATGGACCGAGGTAGATGCCTTTCAGTTACAGGATGCCATTTTTGGCGGAAGTGGCTACGATATCGCCGCTGCTAGAAGCGAAGGCCCTCTATTGTACCAAAGAACAGCAGAAGGTCCCGTAGTCGAATCTGTAAATGTAGCATGGCCTTTTACCAATCAGCTTTATTTTCTTCATCTAAAGAAAAAACAAAACAGCCGCGACGCCATCTCGGGCTATAGACAAAAACAAGTAAGCAAGACCCAGCTAGAATCCTTAACCAACCTCACGGACCAATTTGTTGCTTGTCGTGACTTAGCAAGCTTTACAGCCCTGATAGATAGGCACGAAAAACTAGTCGGTGAAATGATTGGGCAGCAACCCATAAAACAACTTCTGTTTGCCGATTTTACAGGCAGCATTAAAAGCTTAGGAGGTTGGGGAGGCGACCTAGTTCTTGTGGCCAGCAATGAAAACCCGGCATCCTATTTTAAGTCCAAAGGCTTTGAAACTTTGATTCCCTATGCTGGATTAATTCCATAAAAAAACTCCACCGCTGGGTGGAGTTTTTAATTTCTTTTACTAAAATTTTAGTAGAACAACGATCGATTATCTTCGATTTCCGCCGCATTCTCTAAGGCTTTAAATACCCCTTGATTAGCAATGGTATTGTTCGATGCGTTTAGTTGAGTTGTATATGCATTGTAGTTGTCCAATGCAGGTGCATCATTTTTATGAGTTACCTTAACCATAAATACGCCGTTCTCACCATCGATCAGCTGAGTGGTTTCACCTAGGGCAATACCAAAGGCCGCTCCTACCACTGTTGGCTCTGTCCCTGCATCGGCGATGGTAGGGTTAGAACGAGTAACTGCAGAAGCATTCTTAACCGCTACATTTTGGCTAGCTGCGACATCGGCCATGGCAGTTCCGGTGATAGAAGAACGGATCTGAGCTGCTTTCTTTTGCTTTCTAAGGATAGGCGTTACTGTTGCAGAAGCCTCGGCTACACTCATCAATGCTTTCTTATCGCTCTTTCTGGTAAGCTGAACAACAGCATACTGCCCAGCGATATTGAAACGTTGAATATCTCCTACTTCGGTCTCTTCGTCGAAAGCCCAAGTGATAATGGTACGATTGTTACCAATCCCAGGAATAGTAGCATCCATCTTCCCGATTCGGTTAACCGGTTTAGGAGTAAGCCCGTCTTCTTCCGAAACCGCGGTGAAGTCCCCATTTTTAGCTCGTTCTTCGAACTTGGCGCCTGCGGTAAATACATCGCTTAGGGTTGCCTCACTAGGTTCGATATCTTTAGATACGGTCGCCAAGCGGTAAACAGTAACAGGGTCTTTTTGATCTTCGATTTCGATGATGTGGAAACCAAACTGCGTTTCTACCACGCCTAAATCGCCTTTCTTCCCTTCGAAAGTGAAGTCGCGAAATTCTGCCACCATTTGGTTGTATGGATAGAAGTCGTAGGTCCCTCCGTTTGCTACACTGCTTACATCGGAAGAATATCCTTCTACGAAAGAAACAAACTTAGAACGATTGCCTTGCAAAACGCCATAAAGACTATCGGCCATAACCTGAGCCTGCTCGCGTGTTCTGGAAATGCTATCGGCCTGGTTATATCCAATTGGTATTAGTATGTGACGTGCCTTAACAGAGTCTGGCATCTGCTTGGTCTCTGTCAATTTTGTCAAGCGCATGGTGTTTCCAGACTCGTATGGGCCAAAAATACCACCAACCTCTAAGGTAGGTACGGCATCGCTTACATCTGCAGGTAAGGTATTGGTATAATACCACTGACCACTGTAAGGCGCATCAGAGTTATCCAACACAAAGCCTTCATTATCTGTAGCAGCCGCAAACTCTGGCTTTAATGCATCCATACTGGCTTGCATGGCATCGACATCCTCTGGAGATGCTTCTTCTAAAAAGGAAACATATTGGATATCTACCAATGGGTCTACTTCGTAATTGGCCGGATTGGCCTTTACGTATGCTTGTATTTCGCTTTCGCTAACCGGTACATCATCATCAGAAATCTTGTCGTAAGGGATATTGATGTACTCGATGTTGATCTTATCGTTCTCGAAGTGGTATTGCAATTCGCTTTCTGCCAAAGTGGTCACTAAACCACCTTTTACCATGGTTAGGTAATTGGCCGCCATGATTCCACGTCGGGTGTCTTGGATAAAAGTATTCCACTGCTGCTCTCCGGGAGATCCAGGTTGTAGGCTCTGCACATAACGAGCTACTGCAGCTTCGCTATAAAAACCATTCTCCTGAAAAGTCGGATTGTTGGATAAAGACATACTTAAGGCCTCATTCAGTTGCTCTTCGCTAACTGTGATGCCTAGTTCTTCTACCTGCTGAGCGATTAGGACATTTCGCAATTCACGATTCCAAACCACGTTCATAGCCTGAGAGATATTGCCGTTTGGCCCAAGTGAGCGTTGGTAATTCTCTACTTTACCCATAAAGTCCTCACGGGAAAGCTCCTCACCATTTATGCTTGCTACCGTGTCGACCACTTCTGGTCCTCCGGTTCCTTTACTTATCACGTCACTAAGGACAAAGGCGAACAACGCCATGGCGATGATCAGAATAAGGAAGAAGCCTCTTTTTCGAATGCTATTGAGTATTGCCATTTTGAATTCAGATTAATAGTGGGCGAAAATACCATTTTCCAAGCATTTATAAAACTCTTAACAGGAAAAAATCGAGCCCTAAAGCGACCGAAGATTAATCGTTGGGTATGCGTCGGATCTCTACCAGCTGGATCTTGGTGTGAGTTACCTCGAGTATACGGATGGAATAGCCCTCTAATTGAACCACCTCATCCTGCTCCGGAATCTCCTCTGTAGTCTGTACAATAAGGCCTCCTAAGGTTTCGTATGCATCATCTTCGGGTAGATTTAACTTGTAGGTTTCGTTAAGATGGTCTACCTCCAATCGGGCCGAAAACCTAAAATGATTCTCCCCGATCACTTCTTCAATCAGTTCTACAGAATCGTGTTCGTCTTCTATCTCGCCAAAGAGTTCCTCTATGATATCCTCTACGGTGATAATGCCCGATGTGCCGCCGTACTCGTCTATAACAACTGCCACACTTTTTCGCTTTTTACTAAGGATATTAAGCACATCTTTGGCCAACATGGTCTCTGGAACAAAGACCACAGGCATGAGTACTCTTTTAAGGGCTGTGGGTTTTCTAAAAAGGTCGAAAGAGCGCACATAACCCAAAATATCATCGATGCTCTCGTTATAGACCAAAATTTTGGATAAGCCCGTATCTGTAAACTGTTTAGAGAGTTCTTTAGGGGTGGTATGAATTTCTACGGCCACCACTTCCGTGCGTGGAACCATCACCTCCCTTGCCTTGACCTCGGAAAATTCCAATGCATTTTGAAAGATCTGAATCTCGCTATCGATCTCGTCCTGCTGTTCGAGCGTTTCAATCTGTTCGCTGATGTAATTGCCCAGTTCTACTTTGCTAAAAGAGAGCTGCACCGCGTCGCCTTCAGTCTTAAAAAACACCTTTAGGACTAAATCCGAAATCCAAATAACGAATTCGGAAATGGGCGTAAACAACCAATAGAAAAACCAAGCAGGTATGGCAAAAAACTTAAGCAGTTGGTTGGCATATATCTGGAAGAATACCTTAGGTAGAAATTCGGCGGTTATCAAAATAACAAAGGTCGATATCACCGTTTGTGTAAGCAGGCTAAGGTCTGTAAGCAAATAGTCTACCGCGCTGTACTGTGTTGGTAACAACGACTGAAACCAGTTCATCAATAGGTCGCCCATAAAGAGCCCATATACCACCAGGGCTACATTGTTGCCTACTAGCATAGTAGCTATAAATTTGGAAGGCCTACGGGTAAGCCGATCCAAAACTTTAGAAACAAAATTATTTTGCTTTTTCTCGAGCTCTATATGAATCTTATTGGCCGAAACATAAGCGATCTCCATGCCCGAAAAAAAGGCAGAGAGAACTAAAGAAAGTATGATGATAATAAGGTGGTATTCCATTAACCGTTACGCTGTCGATCTTCTATCTTTTTGCGGAAATTCCGCTTGAAGAAGAACATAAAAATAGCTACTACGGTAAAGAATGCAAATAAATAAGCGCGATTTCTATCGGTATCCCAGTTGGTTATCACTAGGTAGGTAGAGAATATGGCCATCCCGATATAGGCGTATTCAAAGAGTTTGTATATTTTTTTACTCATCATTGGAAGATTCTGTCTGGGATCGATCGACAATCTGTACCCCATTGTTGGTCCGGGACAAAAATACGGTAAAATCCTCATTGGCGTCGAACCTGCCACCATCATTATAAGAGCCATCGCTAAAGGTAATGCGGTAAGGACGATCTGTAAAGACCCATTTGTTTACTTGATCCCAATAAAGCTGTTCGGCGTTTAAAGTGTTGCCATCGGCGGTCAATAAGACCACATTCTCTCGAAGATCTACTATGCCACTTCCTGGGTAACGAGTGGCAAAATCTGAGGTTACGGTGCTTTTGCCAGACTCGTCAAAAAAGTGTACTTCTACCCCTTCTGGGAATTCCTGATAGGAAAATTCCATATTGGAATAGTCCAACACCTTATCGGCCATAAGGTTGGTTACTACCTTGCCCGAGTCTGTGTAAACCATCTTGATGTTATTTCCCTCTGTAACAGGCGCATCATCCTTGATGTTGAGTTGCTGTACCTTTTGGTAGTTTCCTTCACAAGAAAAAAGCGTGACCATCGCCAAAACGAGAATCACGCCTTTAATCATGTATGTTGATTTTATCATCTTATAGGCTAGGCACCTTAACGCTTCCGCCTACCCAGCACTTAAAGCTTACAGAAGTCCCGGCTTTACCAGCACTAAAGATCTCTGTTTTGGTAGGAGCACGCTGCCTGTAGCTGCTAGCCGCAGCACGAGCTGTTTTTGCGATAGAAGGGTCTACACGCGCGGCCTTATCTGCCATCTGAGCTGCCAACCAGTTGATGGCTCGTTTATCGAATACGTTGTCCGCACAACCATCGGAACTCTTGGCGTACATCTGGGCAATCTTCAGGTAAGAGTTCCCATCGTTTGGCTTAAGCTCCAACAACTTTCTGTAGTACGTTCTGGCCTTGCCATAGTTTCTCTTTTTACGGAAGTTCTCGGCAATGCTTCTGTAATATTTTACTTTCTGATCTGGATTAGTTTCCAACTCTACCGCTTGGTTGTAATAATCTAACGCATCGGCAGAATTACCATCTTTCTCGGCCAAACGACCTAAGTAAAATGCAGAAGCAGCAGAAGGCTGTAAGCTATGCAACTGTTGTACCATTTGGTAGAATAGTGGCGTATCACAGTCCTTGGCGTTTAAACGCCCAGCAGCACCTTTAAGCCATTTAACATCGTTTTTCTTTGCTTCGAAGTTCTTTTCGTAAAGAGGAATCAAGTTCTCACAATCTGCGATAGAACCTAATTTACCATCGACACTCCCACGAATCTTTCCATAGGCGCCTAGGTTCTTCTCGTAACCTTTTAACCTCTTAGCTTCTTTCTTAGAGAGGGTTGTACCAGCTTCCTGCTTATCTAACAACGCTGTTAGTTTACCAGCATAATAAGCTTCCTCTTTATTGATCTTGGCAACGATTACGTCGTATAGATCGAATACTTCTTGAATATCTTTTTCGCCAGACTCATAAAGGTCCTTAGCTAAAGAGAAATAAGTATAAATTCTTTTAGGAGATTTAAAGGTCTCGGCGTCTTTTGCGAATGCCGCGTCGAACTCCTGGAACTGTTGCATTTTAGTACCAATCCCATTATCGTACTTTATCTGAGCGATGTCCGAATAGATGTCTCCGATTTTACTCTTGCTAGGGTAATACTGGATACGCATCTGGTATGCTTTCTCCAAATCGGTGATTTTGGATTTATCGCCTCCTTTGATGAAATGCTTAAACATCTTAACCCCGTACTGATAAGTAGCTAAGTTATACTGAGGACACTCCTGGATTACTTTGCCATAGTGAGGTAAGGCAGCTTCGTAGTTTTTTACTTTTGCAGGTTCGTAGAATAATGAGGTGGTAGTTAAACACTCGTCCATCTGCGCCATGGTGCTTGTGCTAAATACCAGTCCTAAAACTGCTACAAAAAAGATAGTCTTCGTTTTCATCGTCGTCAATTTTTCAAAATTAATCATAATATCTCTTTTCGAACCATTTGTCGTTGAGTGACAGGCTGATAAAAGTATTAAAAAATGTCTCTTCTACCAATCCTTGGTTCGTGGTTCCTAATCTTCCAACTTCAAAACCGAGGTTTAAACTGGAGAACATTCTCCCCACTGGTAAGCCTACTCCAAAAGATATGCCAAACTCGTTGATGGATTCTCCATTTACATTTACTCCGGTTTCCTCGAAACGGAACCCTGCGCGGTACACCACCCGTTTAAAATAACTCGAGATGGCATTGTAGTTTGGTATATAATATCCTCCTGCTTTAAAGCTGATGGCATCTTCAAAGAAGACTTCACCTAAATCTGCAGTACGATTTACAAAGTTGCTAGTCTTTTGCGAAACAAATTCGGCCCCCACAAACCAGCGCTTAGCTTTACCAATCCCTGTACCTAATGCAATCTTCGATGGGTTGGTAAAATCTGTATTGTCTACATCTATGTTTCTGAGATCGATCGGGGTCTCCGTTCCATTGGTCAGGACAAGAAGAGTCGCTAGGATACGGTCGTTTTCTGAGGTGAATTCTGTTTCCGGGGTATAGGTGGCAGAAGCAGTCCACTCTAACCTATTAGAGAATGTGGTTTTATAATGCGCACCAAAATTAAAACTAAAGCCCAAAACACTAGATCTGTTGATCTCTCTTGTTCCAAACTCTACGTCTTCTTGAAATGTTGTGGCTACACTTTCTATGTTACCGAAATTATAGTTGGCATCTACCCCCAAGCTAAGTCCTGGCAATAGTTCGTACCCAACAGCCAAGAAAGCTTTGTTAAGCCCCCCAGAGCCTTCGTATTGGGTTATAACGTCGTTAGATTGATTCTGTAATTTATATCCCGAAGACGTGTAAGGCAACAATCCAAAATTGACTCCCACCTTCCCCATGGGAATACCCATGGCCAAATAATCCAAAGACGTGGTAGTGGCGGTTTGCTTGTCATCGCTAGTTTTTAAATCTGTTCTGCGGTAACTTCCCGCCAAAGAATAGGTCACCAAACGCAGTTGAGAAGCCGTAGCCGGATTCTGAACATTGATATGAATGCTATCGGCAAGAATCCCGATTCCTCCCATACTTCGATTTTCGATGGTACCTTTAAACTTCAAAGACCCGATTCCAAAAAAGGAATAAGGCGAAGTGGTCCCTTGTTGGGCAAATAAGGTCGCTGTAAAAAGGAAGAGGGTTACTGCAAAAAGCTGCTTCAAAATGTACTACTGTTTACTTCCAAAAGGTGGTTTAAACCTTCCAATAAAAAATTAGGGTGCGCAAAGATGTCATTTTTTATGCTATCTCGCAAAAAATGAGCGTCTCCACCTGTTAAAATAACCGTTAAATTCCCAAACGTTGCGCGGTAATGTTCTATACTGGCGTCAATCTCGTAGCTCATTCCGGATACCACCCCCACATGCATGCTCTGTGCAGTAGAATTGCCAATACCGCTTTTAGGCTGTTTTGGTTCTAACAATGGCAAGCCAGCAGTCTGTTCGTGAAGCGCCTGATAGCGCATTCTAAGCCCAGGTGCTATGGCGCCTCCGTGATAGGTGTTTTCTGCATCCAAGAAATCGAAAGTGATACAACTCCCAGCGTCGATGACCAATACATTTTGTTTGGGATATTGAAATGCCGCCGCACTTACCAAAGCCATTCTGTCTACTCCTAAAGTATCAGGCGTGGCATAATTCATTCTAAATGGGAGCTTCGAAGTGTTGGTAAGTCTTGTGGTTTGATATCGATTGCCCACAAACGCTACGAGATTTGTATCTGCTTCCCCAACCGTAGAAATGATGCATCGCTCGATCTCTGGGAAGCCATTAAGCCAACTCTCAAGAGACTTCAAATCTATAGCGCCATCCTCGTGGAGCAGTTCCACCAGCTGGTTTTTATCGTATACCGCAAGTTTATAACGGGAGTTGCCTTGGTCGACAATTAAATTCATAATGCTTAGGTCGGGTTAAAAATACAATTTGCCTGGCAAGGAGCTTGTTAAGGAGCTATTAAATTGCCCATTAATACATGCTGCATTTTTTTTATATTTATGTTTTGCAAACGGCAAAATAGATTTATATTTGCCCCCGCTTCAATGAGCAATGGTGCCTTAGCTCAGTTGGTAGAGCAACGGACTGAAAATCCGTGTGTCCCTGGTTCGATTCCTGGAGGCACCACATCAAGCGCAAAACCCACTTCGAAAGAAGTGGGTTTTTTAATTCACGAATCCGTCAAAAGCTCGCTTTTGTAAGGTTTTGGGGATTAAAAAACCACAAGCGCTGCAGGCGCTTGGAGGGTTTTTGCATTTGCAGGAGAGGTTCCAAAGGAAGATTTGCCTTTGGCAAAAGAATCCTGGAGATACTCACTAAAGCGCAGCGCCCCCACGAAGTGATGGATTGCTTGGAAATGCGGCAGAGGCTCGCCTCTGTCCGCAGTTGCAAGGAAGACAAAGGATGCGCAGCAGCCAGGGCGCTGCATTTTCAGGATGGGTTGTAAATGAACAGCGGACTGAGAACAGTTAGTCCTGAAGCACCCCACACTAGTCGCAATCCATCAATCCTTCAATCTCCCTCTCACTCACCTCCACATTCGCCCCAGCCTTCGAAGCAACTATAGCGCCCATGGCACAGGCACGTTTTAGCGCATCGGGCTCGCTTAGCTTTTGAACAAAAAGTCCTTCTAGCAAAGTTGCCAAAAAAGCGTCACCGGCTCCAACTGTATCAACTACGTTTACTGTGTAGGCATCCTGATCGAATCGACTCCCTTTAGAGAGTAAAAAGGCGCCATCCTTGCCCAAGGTTACACATAACAGGTCGATCTTGGCGACTGCGGCCATCCAATTTGCCCGTTGGTATATATCGCCCATCGGGCCGCCCAAAGCTTGGGAGAGTTCGGTTAATTCTTCGTCATTCATCTTTACCATATCGGCATGCTGCATCAATTCGTACACCATAGAATGACTATAATCTGGTTTGCGAAGATTTACATCGAATACCTTATAGGGTGCAATTCGGAGTAAGGCATTTAGAATATTTTGGTTAAACGCCCCCCTCACGGCCAAGCTACCATAAACAAATAGCTGGGCAGCTCGCACTTTCTCCGTTAGTTCGGGAGATAGATGAATAGCGTCCCAGGCCGCTGGTTTTACTATATCATAAGAAGCAATTCCGGCTTTATGGAGTTTGATTAAAACAGTCCCGGTAGGTAAATTTGGATGTTGATAGACCCCAGCGGTATCGATTTGATGTTGGGCTAAATAGTCGAGTATTTTGCTCCCCTTTTCGTCCTGACCAACGCTGCTTAGCATGGCCACCTTCATTCCCAGAGATTGCAATCGCAAGGCCACATTGAGCGGGGCTCCACCGATAAGTTCTCGATCTGGGAATAGGTCCCATAAGACTTCCCCGAAACAAACGGCGCTATTACTCATCGGTCAATTCTTTCTCTAAATCTTCCAAAGAAACTCCCTTTGTTTCGGGCATGACAAAAATCGCCCAAAGCAGTTGTAAGAACATCATCCCAGCAAAGAAGTAATAAATAAGTTGAAGCTGCTCTCTAAAGATGCCTTCCTGATCATCGATAAAGAAAGGGGTAATCAACGTAATTAACGCAGCAAAAACCCAATGAGTCCCTGTTCCCCAAGATTGTCCATAGGCCCGCACTCGGTTCGGATAAATCTCCGATATAAACACCCATATCACAGCACCTTGTCCAATGGCATGAGAGGCGACAAACATACAGATAAAGGTGATGAGCATGGTAGGACTTAAATCCATCTGGAAACAGAGTCCGACCATAATCAGACTTACGATGTAACCAATAGATCCAATAATGATAAGCTGCCTCCTACCCAATCGGTCTATTAGACGCACGCCGATAAGGGTAAATATAAGGTTCACCACGCCTATGGCGATGGCATTGAGCAGGGAGTCCCCGCCACCCAGGCCTGCTTGCTCCAAGATTCTTGGCGCGTAATACAACACAAAATTTATTCCAGACAACTGGTTAAAGAAGGCGATTAAGAACCCCAACCATAAAACTCGTTTGTATTTATTCTGAAACAGTTTTCCGCTGCTTTTAGGCAACTCCCGATCCGCCTTGATTTCTTCCAATTGCTGTTCTGCCTTTGGCCGATCTTCGTAAATCATTTCTAAAACTTCGAGCGCCGCAGTATCGTCCTTTTTCTGAAGCACCAACCATCTTGGACTGTTAGGAACCTTCATTACCATCAGGGTATACAATAAGGCAGGAATCGCTTCTACCCCTAACATCCATCGCCAATCATTCGCCCCATCAAAACCTTTAAGCAACCAATTAGAGATAAACGCGAGCATGATTCCGAACACCAAGCAAAACTGATACAGCGCTCCCAGACGCCCTCTCTTGTCCGGAGTGGTGATCTCACTGATATAAATGGGGGCTGCCACCGAAGACACGCCAACCCCAATTCCGCCTATAAAACGAAAGGCAGAAAAGGTATAAGGATCTTGTGCCAAAGCACTACCTACCGCCGAGACAAAAAATAAAATTCCGATCCAAAACAAGGTCTTCTTCCGCCCCAGTCGTTTTGTTGGAACGCCTCCTAACAGCGAACCCAGAACGGTTCCCCACAGAGCCATGCTCATGATAAAAATACCATGAAACAAAGGGCTCATCCCCCATAATTCTTGTATGGGTTTGTCGGCTCCACTAATTACAATGGTGTCGAAGCCAAATAGAAAACCTGCTAGGGCAACGGTGATAGACCAGGTGGTAGTTTTATTCATTTTATCAAAGTGATTTAATTTTAGAAAGGAAGACGCAAGCATATCTTCGCATCGCTAATAGGGCATGCATAGAAGGGAGAGCTGCCATCATACTATCTTATTTGGTAGAATTGCGAATGATTAATTTGGTATCCAAAACCTCGGTTACCGGTTCGAATTCCTCTTCATTCTTTTTAGCCTTCATCGCTTTATACAAAGTCTTAAAGCTTTTCTTGCCCATCTGGTACCCAGGTTGATCGACCGTGCTTAAAGACGGAGTAATCGCCGATGCTATAAACCAGTTGCTAAAGCCCATGATGGAAATATCTTCTGGCACCTTTATCCCTCGTTCATTTAAAATCGAAATAGCGCCAATGGCAACCAAATCTGTAATGGCAAAGATCCCGTCTACATCGTCATGCTCTCTTAATAGATCCAAGGTGGCCTGTCTTCCTTCTTCGTAGTTAACGCGTTCGCAAATGTAAACCAAGCTCGAGTCGTACTCCAGGCCATGATCTTCCAATGCCTTCTTGTAACCCAAAAATCGATCAATAGAATTTTGAGGTAAGAGCGCCCCTCTAAAGTGGGCGATTCTTTTACAACCAGAATCAATCAGCAATTTAGTCGCCTGGTAAGCTGCTTGTCTATCGTTGATGATAATCTTGGAACAATCGATCATCTTAGAGATCTTGTCGAACATCACCAATGGGATCCCTAAATCTTGGACCTCTTTTAAGTGAGAAATATCCGAGCTTGAACTGGCCAGCGAAATCATAATCCCATCGACGCGCTTAGAAATCAATAAATCGATTTGCTTTTTTTCGAGCTTGTAGGATTCATTGGACATTAAAATGATAACCAAATAGCCCTTCTTTTCGGCCTGTTCGATAATTCCATTAATAATACTAGAAAAGAAATGATGAACTACTTCTGGAACTATTAGTCCTACGGTTTTTGATTGTTTAGTTCGAAGGTTTACAGCAAAAACATTGGGTTTATACTGAAGCTTTTTTGCTTCTTCTTTGACCAAGGCTTTGGTCTTTTTGCTTACGTCCGGATAATCTTTTAACGCTTTGGAAACCGTGGTGATGGAAATACCTAGGTTCTCTGCGATTTGTTTAAGGGTAACATTTCTCATAAAGGTAGGCCGCTAAAGGCTATGCATAATAACAAAAAAACACGACAAAAAAGCCGCACATTACAAAAACCCTGCATAATGAGAATTTGACAATCGAAAACGTTTTCGGATGTTAAAATGGTTTTTTTGAGGGGCATTTATTATAAAATTAAAAAAATTAATTGAAATTAGCCTACGGCACATTTCTGTTAAAATATTAACATGACAGGTGTCATAAACCATAATGTGTTTGCAAATTCGCAGTTGCAAATCTGGGTTCAATCTTAGGAGAGAACAGAGCATTTGCACTCTTAAATAGTTTGGTGAAATTTCCCCGGGCAGCAAAGTCAACACCGCAGGGTGGCAACAGGAAAAACCTTGAAACAGGATCTGAAACTGCCCGTAACAAATTAGCCAGGTTGCTTGGGGATTTAACCACATTTTTGGACAAGACGTTCTGGATAAATTTTGGGAGTCAATAAGGGTCAAGCGACCAGACATCCTATTTAGACTGATTTAACATAACCTTAATAAGATTTAAACAAATCCTTAAAGTGGACAAAAAATTGTATATTTCGCTCGAAAAACGAAAGCTGGCAAGGCTTTAGGTAGGGTTAACCCTCTGTAAATCAGAGCTTACTTAAGGACGTGCGAATTTTCGTATTTTGCTATATATTAAAGAGAATTACATTAAACCCTAATTATAAACAATTAAACAGTCAATTATCGAAAATTAACTTTAAACCGAAAACTATATGAAAAACAAATTACTAACTAAACTATTGCTGCTCCCAGTACTACTGATTATGGGTAGTTCTGCTTACGCGCAAAATTCCGTCAGTGGACAGGTGTCAGATGCCACCGGACCAGTACCTGGCGTGAATGTTATCGTAAAGGGAACTTCCAATGGAGCACAGTCGGATTTTGATGGTAATTACACCATCGAGGACGTAGCGAGCGACGCTGTCCTAGTTTTCAGTTACATTGGATATACCACGCAAGAAGTTGCGGTTAATGGTCAGTCTAGTGTAAATGTTACACTTCAGGAAGATGTCGAATCTCTATCAGAGGTAGTGGTTATCGGATATGGTACTACTACTGTTAAAGATGCTACCGGTGCGGTAAGCTCTGTAACTTCGGAAGACTTCAACCAAGGAGTCATCCTTACTCCGGAACAATTGATCCAGGGTAAGACAGCTGGGGTACAGATATCGCAAAGTAGTGGTGAGCCTGGTGCTGGAATCGATATTCGAATCCGTGGTGCCAACTCCGTACGATCTAACAACAACCCGCTATTTGTAGTAGATGGGATTCCACTTTCGGGTGAGAATACTTCTGCCGAGGGGGTAAATGTTGGTTTCGGTACATCTTCTGCAAAGAGTCCACTTAGCTTCTTGAACCCAAATGACATCGAAAGTATCAGTATCCTTAAGGATGCTTCTGCGACAGCCATCTATGGTTCTCGTGGTGCTAACGGGGTAGTTATCGTAACTACTAAGTCTGGTCGTGGTTCTAGAGGTCCAGTTTGGGACTTTAACTCGAGTTTGAGTATCTCTTCTGCTCCAGAAACTTACGATTTACTTAATGCTGATGATTACCTTCAGCGTAGTGACGATTTCGGTTTCTTGGTATCGGAAAGAGATTTCGGTAATAAGACTGACTGGCAAGATTATATCTTCCGTACGTCTGCTTCTACCAACAACAACTTGTCATTCTCGCAAAACTATGGTGCGGGTAACGTACGTGCAACCTTCGGTTATAGTAAGACCTTTGGTGTGGTGGAAAACTCTGACCTAGAGCGTATCACCGGACGTTTAAACGCGAACCACCGTTTCTTCAATGACAAGCTTAAATTAGGACTTCAGGCAACCATCTCTCGTGTGAACGATCAGACAGCTCCGCTATCTGGTAGTGCTGGTTTCCAGGGTGACCTTTTGGGATCTGCATATTCTGCAAACCCAACTTGGCCAACCGATCCTAACTTTACAGGGTCTGGAGGACTTTTGAGTCCTGCGACTATGTTGACTTACACTCAGAATGAGTCTAACACCAATCGTTATTTGATCAACTTCTCTGCGGAGTATGACATCACTGACGATTTCTCGGCTAAAGTTAATTTAGGTTATGATGAGTCTTCATCTACCCGTATTGCCGTTGCTTCTCCAAGAGGTATTAACCTTGGACGTGGAGTATTTGGAAATGGACGTGTTGGTCTTAACGACTTGGACACTCAGAGTAACTTGATGGAAATCACGGTTAGATACAACCATGACTTCGAGAACTCGAACTTAGACATCCTTGCTGGTTACTCCTTCCAGGATTTCCAACGTTCTGGGCGTAATGTAGATGCTTGGGGCTTCTTTACAGATGACATGAACAAGATGGGTAGCGCTCTAGAAAACAGCCTTGGTATTGCCGAGGGTGCTATATCTGGCGGGTACCAATCTTATGGATGGGCACCAAACATTTCTGAAGGAGTGTTTGTAAACCGTCTAAATGCTGGTAGCGAAGATGGTCTAAGTACAGACTTCGTTCCTTTTGTAAACAACCTATTGGCCAAGTCGGCCATGATTGATACGTTTGACAACACTGACGAGCTTCAGTCTTACTTCGGGCGTATCAACTATACTTTGGCAGACAAGTACTTATTCACTGCCACTGTACGTTCTGATGGTTCTTCTCGTTTTGGTGATGCCAACCAGTATGGGGTATTCCCTTCTGGTGCATTTGCTTGGAAGATCCACAACGAAGACTTTATCGGAGACAATATGTCTACCTTTAAGCTTCGTTTGGGTGCCGGTGTAACTGGTAACCAAGAAGGTCTAGGATATGGTAACTTCCGTGGTCGTCGTCGTTTCAACTTCATCGGACCAGATGATGGTGGAAACATCAACTTCGACACAGGTGGAGTTTTCCCATCGTCTCAGGTAGCATTTGCTAACCCAGACCTTAAGTGGGAAGAGACCTTGCAAATCGCAGGGGGTATCGATATCGGTTTTAACAACGACCGTTTCACAACCTCTGTTGATGTGTATCACAAGACGACAAGCGATCTATTGTTCAACGTACTTTCTGCCCAGCCGGCAGTACAGCCTTTCGTATTCCTAAACCTTCCAGACTCTGAAGTAGTTAACCAAGGGGTGGAATTGACTATGGCTTATGACATCATTGACAGTGGAGATTGGTTCTGGACTGCAAGCTTTAATGTAGCTTACAACAAGAACGAAGTTACTTCGCTTGATGGAGAATTCGACGCTGGTACCATCCGTGGTCAGGGTCTATCTCTTGCCTTTGCTCAGAAGCTGAAAGAAGGAGAGCCATTGTTCTCTTACTTCCTACGTGAGTTTGAAGGATTCGATCCTGTAACTGGACAACCAATCCAGACAGACGTTCAGGATTTCGTTGGAAAGAGTGCCTTACCAGATGTATTTGGAGGTCTTTCGACATCTGCAACTTACAAGAACTGGACATTGTCTATGTACTTTGCAGGTCAATTTGGACACTACATTTACAACAACACTGCTAACGCGTTCTTTACTGCGGGTGCATTTAGAGGTGGTAGAAACGTAACTGCTGATGTACTTACCACTGGTGAGTCTTTCGATGCAGCAGCTGATGTATCTACTAGATTCTTAGAAAGTGGAGACTTTGTACGTATGCAAAATGCTACACTAACCTACGCCTGGCCATTGGAGGAGGATTCCTTCCTTAGCTCACTTATGTTGTCGTTTACCGGTCAAAACCTATTCGTAATCACAGATTACAGTGGTTTGGATCCGGAAGTTAGTACTTCACCAGGAAGTGGAGATCTATTGAATGGTCTACCGGTATTTGGTATCGATTACACCTCGTTCCCAAGACCACGTGTATTCACGTTAGGACTAAATGCTAAATTCTAAAAAATTGAAAATGAGAAAAAACACGTTAAGCACATTGAAGGCCATCTTCGGTTTGGCCATTATGACAGCGGTTACCTTTTCTTGTACGGATCTGGAGATTGATGAAACAGATTCTGCATTCGAGGATACTGCAGAGGACTTTGCAGGTGTTGATGTTGACTCAGAACTACCAGGACTCTATAACTCTGTTTATGGACAAATGGGAGATCAAGCCAACTTCTTTGCCTTGAACGAGGTGACTACAGATGAAACCCTAGTACCTACCCGTGGTACGGACTGGGGTGATAACGGGATCTGGCGTACGCTACATGCGCACACTTGGAGCCCGACGCACCAGTATATCTTGAATACTTGGAATAACTTAAACCAAAACGTTTTCCGAGCTACTCAGATTATTGATCCATTATCTAACGCGACTCCTCAGCAGGTTGCCGAGGCTAAATTCCTAAGAGCATTCAGTATGTATTTCGTATTGGACTTCTGGGGACAGCAGCCTTTCCGTAACCCAACCGACGGTGTAGATGTTGACCCATCTGTACTTTCTGCTCAGGAAGCTTTTAGTTTGATTGTTCAGGACTTGCAAGAAGCAATTCCGAACCTTCCAGCTCGTGGACCAAGTGCAGACAACAACACTGCTTCTAAGGCTGCAGCTCGCTTTATGCTAGCTAAGGCTTATCTTAATGCCGAGCGTCACGGAGGAAATGCAGATTACAACGCTGTAATTACTCTAGTAGATCAGATTGCGGCCGATGGCTATGCGCTACAAGAAGGATACTTCGACCTATTTAAGGAAGATGTAGATAACGAAACCATTTGGTTTGTTAACACTTCTGTAGGTAACCGTATCTGGAATGGTATGCACTACAACCAAAATGCTCCTGACAATGAAGGAGGAGGATGGAATGGATTTACCACGCTAGCCGAATTTTACGATAGCTTCGAAGGAAACCCTAACACTAACAATGTTGGTGATGGGCAAGAAGAGCGTCGTGGATGGGTGCCAGATGGTTCCAATGCAGACGAAACCAACCTAGGTATTGGTTATGGTTTCTTGATCGGACAACAGTACAATGACAATGGATCTATATTGCAAGATCGTTCTGGTAACCCACTTATATTCACCAAAGAGCTTCCAGGACTTTCTGGGAACGGTGAAGCAACGGGTATCCGTCTTATCAAGTACCACCCAGTAAATGGTTCTTTCGCCAACCACGAAATCGTATTCCGTTATGCAGATGCCCACTTGATGAAGGCAGAAGCTATGATGCGTTCTGGTGGAAATGCCACTTCTATGGTTAACGAACTACGTGCCATCCGTGGAGCTTCTCCACTAGGTAACGTTAGCGAAGCCGACATGTTGGCCGAGCGTGGACGTGAGCTATGGGTAGAGTTCTGGAGAAGAAACGATATGCTTCGTTTTGGACAGTACACCAGAGACTGGGCTTATAAGGATCCTGCTTCTGTAGGAAACGCAGACAAGCGTCTGTTCCCAATCCCGGTTAATGCTTTGCTATCTAACCCGAATTTGGTACAGAACCCAGGGTACTAATCCTGAATATATAATAACAAAACAGGTCGTCTATTTGACGGCCTGTTTTAGTTAATATACCCTTATAATACCATTAGATTGCCACTTATTTTACGCACATACACCGTCTTTTTTGCGTTAATTCTGATCGCTTCTTGCCAACCCTCCAACGATCCGATTTCAGAACAAGATTCGCTGTTTAAACAACTACCTGCAGATTCTACAGGAATCACTTTCGAGAATTCTTTGACTCCTACTCCGGATCTCAATATTCTTAACTATATCTATTACTACAATGGCGCCGGTGTTGCCACTGCCGATTTTAACAATGATGGCCTGCCCGATATTTACTTTGTGGGAAATCAATCTCCGGACAAACTATACCTAAACACTGGAAGCTTTCATTTTAACGACATTACAGAACAAGCCGGCATAACCAATCGTGAAGGTTGGAGCAACGGCGTGGTTACAGTCGACATCAACCAGGATGGACTAATGGACTTCTATATTACCACAACAGCTTCCCTCCACCCTAGCAATACCGGAAACCAATTATGGGTGAACTTGGGACCTAATGATGATGGCATCCCCCAATTTAAAGAGCAAGCTTCTGCTTATGGCCTCGATTTTAAAGGCTACTCCACCCATGCCGCCTTTTTCGATTACGACAAAGACAATGACCTCGACCTTTACTTGCTCAACCATTCTACCAACCCCAATCAGAATTATGGTATAGGCGCCAAACGCGAAACGCCTAATTACGAATCGGGCGATAAGCTATTAGAAAATATAAATGGTAGCTATGTGGATGTAAGCGAACAAGCCGGCATCTACCAAAGCAAAACAAGTTATGGCTTGGGACTTTCCATCGCCGATTTTAATAGTGACGGTTGGCCCGATATCTACGTGGGTAACGATTTCTTTGAAAACGACTACTACTATCTAAATAAAGGCAATAAGACCTTTGTAGAACAAATCACAGCCGGGAGCGGCGCGGTTGGACATACCACACACTTTTCTATGGGCAACGACAGTGGCGATCTAAACAATGACGGCCTAACAGATCTAGTTTCGGTCGACATGCTACCCGAAGACCTGATTACCTATAAAACATCTGGCAATGAGTTTGGGTATCAAATCTATCAGAATTATTTGCGCAATGGTTACCACAACCAGTACATGCACAACACCCTACAACTTAACCAAGGACATGGGCAGTTTGCGCAAACGGCTTTTGCCAGCGGCATCGCTGCCACGGAATGGTCTTGGAGCCCATTAATTGCCGATTTCGACTTAGATGGCTGGAATGATATTTACATTAGTAACGGTATCCTTGGCGCGACCAACGACATGGATTTTATCAACTTTATCGCCAACGAATCCATCCAAAAAAGCCTAAGCCAGGGCATGGACCCCGCTTCTATGAGTTTTATCGACAAGATCCCCGTGAAGCATACCCAAAACTATTTCTTCCGAAACACAAATGGACAGCAGTTTGAAGATGTAAGCGAATCTTGGAGCCCCACAGGGCCCTCCTTCTCCAACGGGGCGGCGTATGCCGATCTCGATTTGGATGGCGATTTGGATTTGGTCATCAACAACGTAAACGAGCCGGCTATGGTCCTGGAAAACCAAACCGATAAAGAGCTGCCAAACCGAAAGAGCCTACAACTCACATTTAGTGGCCCTGTCAACAACAAAAATGGAATTGGCACTCGTGTGACTATCCATGCCGATAAACAACTTCAAAACAAGGAGAACTATCCTTCTAGAGGTTATCTATCGTCTGTTCTACCCGAATTGCAATTTGGGCTAAACCAAAATGCTATTGTAGATTCTATGGTGGTTATTTGGCCTGATGGCTATCGACAAATTTTGACCGATGTTAAACCAGGACGTGTTGAATTAAGTTATACCGAAGCCTTCCCTCCTGCTGCGTCTGCCTACGCAACCAATGATTCCATGAGCAATATAGAATCGTTGGTCGACTTTGTCCATAAGGAAAACCAATGTCTAGAATTTAACCAAGACCCGCTTATCCCCTATGCCTCTACCAATTTAGGACCGGCCTTGAGTGTTGGCGATTTGGACGGCAATGGACTAGAAGACCTATTTATTGGCGGAGCCAAAGGGCAGGCCTCTGCACTATACATGCAACAAACCGATGGGCAATTGATCCTATCTCAACCAGAAGTCTTCGAACCTTATAGCTTACATGAAGATGTAGCCTGCATAATGATAGATGTGGATGTCGATGGTGACCTAGACCTAATTGTCGCTTCTGGCGGTAACGAATTTAAGCAGGGCCCGGCACTTCAACCTCGCTTATACAAAAACCAAAACGGGCAACTCACTATAGACCCTGAGGCCTTCGATGGTATCGAAATAAATGCCAGTGCTATCAGCAGTACAGACTTAAACAAGGATGGCTTGCCCGATTTATTTATCAGTTCGGCCTCCAAGGCAGGCGCTTTTGGAGAAACCCCTGTGCAGCGCTTATTGCTCAATAATGGAAATGGCCGTTATACCGACATCACTACTCAATGGGCGCCAGAACTCAATAGCCTTGGAAATATCACAGCCCAAAGTTGGGCAGACCTAGATGGCGATGGCAATGACGAATTGGTGGTCTGTGGAAATTGGATGCCTGTGGCAGTCTTTAAGCAGAATGGCGATCGATTGCAATTACAAAGCGGCCATGGGTTAGACACTACTAACGGCTGGTGGACGGCA